>Ga0172380_10000228_pt1 | contig 120367 bp, 93 predicted proteins | sample Leawe162metaG_FD_119747 | JGI IMG/M metagenome (GOLD analysis project Ga0172380, IMG submission 119747) | Leachate microbial communities from a municipal landfill in Southern Ontario, Canada - Leachate well 162 metaG | ecosystem: Engineered > Solid waste > Landfill > Unclassified | place... | reverse complement strand
CACTACATTCGTGCTTATTCATAACAATACCAGTAGTTGATAATGTAAAAGCAAATAATAATAAAGCGGATAATATTTTCATACGTATGTGCATGACCAAATATACGAATTAGTTTATTACTTGTTGTAATCTAAAATTTCATTATATATTTTGAAATTTCAGTAGAAAGGTGTTATATTGTTCTTAATGAATCTGTTACAAAACATATTATCTATATTAATCTCAATACTTATATTGTTACCTACCTTAGGAATCAATATAAATACACATATCTGTGGACAAACAGAAGATGTATCAAAATCATTGATTATTCCAGGTGTCCTTAGTCCAATGGAATGTGATAAATGCCACAAGGTAGTTATCGTTAAATCATGTTGTAGTAACAAAGATGTTGAAGTAGAGGAAACAACTGGTGAAGATAAGAATGAAAAAGGTTGCTGCCAAGATATATTAGAATATAACGACTATGATTATTTGACAATCACACCTTATGTTCTTAGTATAGATTTCTCATCAGTCTCATTCATTGTAAGTGAGACTTATTCAGTTCTCAATACTCAAGACCTTACCCGCAAAACAATAATACTCGATACTAGGCGAAGGCCTTATATTGTTGACATACACACCTTCATTTGTACATATTTGATTTAGATAATTGCTTTTTCGAACTAAGTAATTATTATAAATTAAAAATGAGAATAAATAAATGAACAAGTATATTACAGCTATTGTAATTAGTTTCGCATTACTATTGGTTAGTTGCGAAAGTAATAGTACTAGTAGCGAACCAACTAATGAAAAAGTGACTTTATCTGTCACTATAGATCATAATTTTGGTCAAGAAACTGTTGACCCCGAAGTATCTATGCATACTAATTCATCAGGAAATGAGATTAGATTTTCTAAGCTCCATTACCTGATGACTAACTTTGTATTAGTTAATAGTAGTGGAGAGGAAATAGTATTGGATTCTTCCGCTGCATATATTAATATGGCTGATGGAAGGGTATCTTTCGATTTGCCAAATATACCAGAAGATGATTATACAGAGCTTAGGTTCTTACTCGGTGTAGATTCTACTACTAATCACCAGAACCCAAATCTCTTTGCAGCTTCAAGCCCACTGAACCCAATTATAAATAATCTCTATTGGGATTGGTTAGACGGGTTTATATTCTGCTCAGTAGAGGGCTATCATTATAAGGATGGTCAGATGAAAGGGGCTTTTGCATATCACATTGGGTTAGATGAGAACCTAATGAAGATCAATATCAAGAATAATTTCAAAGTGAAAAAAGGTACACCACTCGAACTTAACTTTGATCTTGCTGCTTATTTTGAATCTCCAAATGTTATTAATATAACGGAAAATGCACCTATCACTCATTCAGATAAAGCTGCTGATTTCGGTCTGAGCAGTAAATTGAGTGAGAATCTGCTTAATGCGTTTTCGATAAAAGGAGATAAATAAAATGAAAAACCAATTAAAATTCTTACTAGCCACTCTTGTTCTTATATCAATCGTCCTTACCTCGTGTAACGAGGATGATACAACAACAGGTCCAAAAGACGAATTCAAGACAACCCCTTATACTCTTGTATTGCCAAGCAATCTACCTCCAGCTATTTTACCAGCAGACAACCCACTTACACATGAAGGCATAGCTCTAGGTAAGGCACTTTTCTTCGAGAAAATGATGTCAATAGATGGTACAGTCTCTTGTGGTACTTGCCACAATCAGGGCAATGCTTTTACAGATAATGATAAGAAATTTTCTGAAGGTATAGTAGGTAAACTAGGTGATAGAAATTCCATGCCTATTTATAATATGTTTTACCATACAAAGGGATTCTTTTGGGATGGTCGCGCAAAGTTGCTAAGAGATCAATCATTAGGCCCTATCGAAAACCCATTAGAAATGGGCGAGACCCTAGAGAATGTAGTGAACAAATTGCAAGCTGAATCCAAATATCGCAACTTATTCTACAAAGCATTTGGTGACTCGACAGTTAATAGTTTGAAAATGAGTTTGGCGATGGAACAATTTATGTTGACTTTTGTTTCAGGAAATTCTAAATTTGATAAAGTTGAGAGGGGTGAAGCCACTTATACTGATTCTGAACAAAGAGGAAAAGATTTATTCTCTACAGAATTTGAAAATGGTAGCGGCGTAAAGGGTGCTGACTGCTTCCATTGTCACGGATCTGCTAACTTCTCGAATCACGAATATATGAATAATGGATTAGATACCGAATCAGAATTTACTGATATGGGAAGGGCAAAATTCACGAATAGACCAACAGATAATGCTAAATTCAAAACACCTTCGCTCAGAAATATTGCGGTTACTGCGCCCTATATGCACGATGGTCGTTTTGCTACATTAGAAGAAGTTATAGAGCATTATAATAGTGGAATAAAGGCATCTCCCACTTTGGACGTAAATATACACGGAATCAAAAACGGTATGAACTTAACGAATCAAGAAAAGCTAGATTTAATTGCTTTCCTTAATACATTAACAGACGAAGTATTCCTAAGTAATCAAGAATATAAAGAATCAAAATAATTCAAAGTGAGAAATGAGAAAATGAAAAAGTTATTATTCGTAATAGTATTAGTCCTATCGACTAATATGCTTTCTTCTACACAAGTGAATCTCAATATAGATTACAATGTAGATGGCAAAGAATTTGAAATAAATGAAGAATACACTAATACAAAAGGCATAAAGTATAAAATAGGTAGATTGGAATATTATATGTGTGGTTTCGAACTTGATGGACAACCAATAGATGTTTATGTCTTGGCTAATGGGAATTATAAAAACTACCCTATTGGCGAATACGATATAGATAAAGTTAATAAACTCACCATGTCATTTGGTGTAAAGAAAGAAGACAACATAGACAAAGACCCAAATAGATTTGGTCCATTCCATCCACTTGCACCAAAGGAGCCATCTATGCACTGGGGTTGGGCCGCAGGATATAGGTTCTGGGTTGTAGAAGGGGTTGTTGACAGTGACAATGATGGTGTTTATGACAAATCATTTCAATACCACGTTTTGGGAGATGAGGCGTTCAGAACTCTAACATTAGATGTTAATGTTGCTAGTAAAGAAGGTGTACTCAATCTTGATATTAATTTTGATGTTCAGAAACTGTTAAAAGGGATTGATATGTCGAAATTCGGCGCATACCACGATTTTTATAACAATATACCCGAACTAAGAGATTTCATTAATAACATCATACCGTCAGGTGCTATAACAAGTAAAGTTACTACTTCAGTCGAAACGGTATATAATAACATAGAAATATTCCCAAACCCTACTGCTAATCATCTGAATGTTGGCTCGCAATACATGAATTCGGACTATGATATTATCACAATTAACGGTGTAGCTGTACAAACTGGGACTATTAATAGCAATAGAATTGAACTGGAAGACCTAACTACTGGATCATACTTAATTAGAATTAGAGATAGCAAAGGCAATATAAACACAGCTAAATTTGTTAAGAATTAGCCCCATATTCTCTGTTTTGCTTCTGCTGTTTCTCTTAGCTTGCTCCGATAATAAGGAGATAACAGAACCAACAGACGACGATTCTAAAGAATACACATTTCTTGATAATTTTCCTCGGGAACTACCCAAAGTAGAATATCCCGAGGACAATTACCCCGATGAATATCGCATCAGATTAGGCAAATTATTATTTTCTGACAAAAGAGTATCGAGAACTGATGACGTTTCTTGCGCATCTTGCCACAAATCAGAATTTGCCTTCGCCGATAATACTCCAACCACCAAAGGAGTAGAGGGACTCGATGGCACCAGAAATAGTATTTCACTTATGAATGTTGCTTTTCAAAAAAGATTGCTCCGCGAAGGAGGAGTACCCTCTTTAGAAATGCAAGTATTAGTCCCATTCCAAGAGCATAACGAGTTTGATTTGAATATAGTAACTGCGGCCAAGAAGCTAGGCCAAGACAGTGTGTATCAGTATCTATCGCTATTAGCTTATGAAAGGGAGCTGGATCCATTCGTTATTACTCGCTCTATTTCTGCTTTTGAGCGTACATTGATAGGAGGCAACTCCAAATTCGATAATTATCTGAATAAAAAAGCAAAGCTAACAACGGAAGAAGAGAGGGGAATGGTGCTCTTTTTCTCTGATTCACTCGCTTGTGCTAGCTGCCATTCTGGAATATTATTCACTTCACAAGAATTCGCAAACAATGGTTTGTACGAGATCTACAAAGACAATGGTAAACAAAGATTAACTGGTCTTGACTCGGACAACGGAGTATTCAAAATACCATCACTCAGAAATGTAATCAGAACTGCACCTTATATGCACGACGGCAGTGTAGAAACTTTGGAAGCTGTTCTGGAGCATTACATTAGAGGTGGTATTCCTCATAGGAACAAAAGTAAGCTAATAAATGGCTTTTACATCACTGACTCACAGAAGCGTGACATCATAGCTTTTCTTAATATATTAACAGAGAAATGAACTTTATAATTAAATATAAAAGAATAGTATGGGAAATATTAATACAGCAAAGTTTGTAAAACAGTAAATAAATCGCTTGATATAAAATGTGAATACCGTTGTCAAGCCATATCCTCATCTTTAATTAGGTGGGGATTTTTTATTTTTACTTCATCCTTACTATAATCTTCTTTCTCTCTAAGCAAATGTAAATAGTACGTTTTATTGATATAAACGTAATCAGGTTCATATCCATGTTTGTCATAGAACTTATCGACGCTTGTTCTATTAATGCATGTACTTTATGTTTTGTTTCTCTTTTCATAATTAGAATTGTTCTATTTAAAAATACTATAAATATAGCGAATGTTTTGTTATATTAGATTGTTAATTTAATGTAAAAATATATAAGATTAGTGTTTAATATTTGGTTATTTGAATAGCTATTGTAACTTATTTGTAACTCGACCTTTTCGAACGATGATTTATCACGTTACTTTTGTTAAGAAAGTGTTAAGATTTGCAATTACTTCTACTATTATAAATATATATTTTTATATTTGAATCTGTCATAATTCATAAAAAAGAAAATATAAAAAGTGGATATAAATCTAGTAATTCTTGTCATACTAATTCTGTTGGCAATAGTCGATCTTACTGTAGGTGTAGCCAATGATGCTGTTAATTTCCTAAATTCAGCGATAGGGGCTAATGCAGCCAAACTAAGAACTATAATGATAGTCGCAGCTATTGGAGTACTCGTAGGTGTTATGGTTTCCGGTGGTATGATGGAAGTAGCCAGGAAGGGTATTTTCAATCCTGAGTTCTTCTTGATGCCTGAGCTCATGGTCATATTCGTGTCCGTTATGTTCCTCGATATTCTACTCTTAGATACGTTTAATACTTTTGGTCTCCCTACTTCTACTACTGTCTCGATAGTATTTGGTCTATTTGGATCGGGTATGGCGATGACAATAGTTAAGATTGGTAATACCACTGGTAATTATGCTGAAATAGCTAACTATATGAATGTCAATATGGTACTAACGATAATAGGTGCTATATTATTATCTATTGTTATGGCTTTCGTTTTTGGATTATTTTTTCAGTATGTAACGAGATTAATATTCTCTTTTGATTTTGAAAAGAAATTTAGAAGATATGGTGCATTTTGGGGAGCTATGGCTCTTGCTTCAATCACTATGTTTATTATGATGAAAGGTGCTAAAAACACTGAATTCATGAAAGGAGATTTCAAAGGATATTTCCAAGATAATATGGGATTAGTATTCATTTATCTATATGGTTTTTGGACTGTATTACTACTAATCGTACAGAAATTCACGAAGTTTAATGTTTTAAAATTAATCGTTTTAGTAGGTACGTTTGCACTAGCTATGGCTTTTGCGGCTAATGATTTAGTAAACTTCATTGGTGCTCCGATAGCTGGTCTTAACGCTTTTACAATTGCGTCACTTTCAGATAATCCATTGACTGCTGATATGTCCAGCATGCAAGGTAAAATACCAGCGGATACTTGGGTATTATTATTCTCTGGTTTGATTATGGTTGGAACTCTATTCTTATCTAAAAAGGCGCGTTCTGTAGCCGCAACTACTATCAGTTTGGGACGACAAGATGAAGGATATGAGAGGTTCGAATCAAATGCCATGGCACGTTCTCTTGTAAGAATGACTTATGGTGTATTCAGTGAATTTAAAAAAATTATCCCTGCATCAGTTATTAGGTTTGTAAATAGTAGGTTCGATACTTCCAAATTCAAACCTGATTTGGATGAATTAGGAAATGCACCAGCTTTTGATTTACTAAGAGCTGCAGTAATATTATTTGTATCTGCTGGGTTGATTTCAATAGCAACATATTTCAAACTACCTCTATCTACTACTTATGTTACATTTATAGTTGCTATGGCCGCTGCGTTGCCTGATAAAGCTTGGGGGAGAGACAGTGCCGTTTATAGGGTTTCTGGAGTGCTTACAGTTATTGGTGGCTGGTTTATAACTGCACTATTTGCTACTATTGGTGCTATGATAATTTGTTTTATTATTTATTATGGTGAATGGCTCGGCTTATTAGGTGTATTCTCAATAACTGCTTTCACTATATATAGAAGTGCTAAATACCACAAAGAAAAAGAAGAAAAACACAGAATCGCAGATGACAAAGTAAGAAAAGAAGAAGGAGATAAGGAATACTCTAACAAAAAAGTAATAACTGAAGTTTCTGTTTTCTTAAATGAAGTTTCTGATATATTCGGTAAAAGTAATACTGGCTTAATTGAAGAAGATCTGAAAAAACTGAAAAAATCTAAGAAAAAAGCTGCTGAAATAGAGAAAGAAGTAGTTGTACTTAACTCGAATTTCATAAGATTAGTAAATAAGTTTGAATACGAAGATACAGAATATGCTAATCTTGCAATTCGTATTACTATATCGCTACAAGATATGTCTGATAAACTATATCACTCAGTTTCGCAAAACTATAAGTATGTGAATAATAATCACAAACCATTAACAGAAGATGAAATGGAACTTTTAAGTGGGCTTGGTTCGAAATATATAGAGTATAACAATCTTGTCGTTAAAGCACTATCGGATTATGATTTTGAGAGTTACGAAACTATAAAGAAACTTTATACTGAATTTAATTCTAATACTTCAGAACTATATAGAAACCAATTGAAGCGAATTAAAAAGCAAAAATCTACTGTTAGAAGAAGTATAATAATGCTAAATCTAATTTCAGATTTTGAGATACAATCAGAATTATCATTTAAAGTTTTCGAATTTGCAAAGATTTCACGGTCTCATATCTAAATTTTTTTTAATTTAGTAGATTGAAGATAAAATTTATTTTAATTTTTTATGAAATCTCTTACAGTGTTTTTTAATTCGGATAAGGTCTATTCGGGTATTTTTGAGAGGAATAACAAGGGTTTAGCACTCCTAGACATTTCTTCTACACTTGACCCCGTTAATCTAGACGATATAGATGATGAGTATTCTAAGAAAGCCATCAATCAGCTCAATAGAAACTTAACCACTACTGAACATAAGATAGAAGAACTCAACGTAATCCTCAACAACGAATCTGCTTTTTGGACTATCATTCCTGGTACACTGGATATGGATGAGTCTAAACTAAAAGAGTTATTAGAACTTGAAATAAAGGGTAATAATGAATCTTTTAATCTTTCCGATTTTTTGTTTAGAATTTACACTTATGGTCAGAAAGATGAAGATGATTCGGAGATGCTTTTTGTAGTTTTCATAAGAAAAAGTATAGTTGAGAATTGTAAAAAAGCATTAGAAATAACAGGTCTAGATATTAACTATATTACCATGGCGCAGATAGCTTCCCAAAATACAATTGAATATAATTACCCCGACACTAGTCATTTATACGATCTTCTCATTAATGTAGAAGATTCATTCTGTGATATTAGTTTGAGTAATAATAACACTACGTATTTCTACGATTTGATAAGAAATGATAGTGATGAGAGCTTAATTGAAGCAATTGAAAGTGAAATTACTAAGCTAAAAGCAAATGGACTTTCACCGGGAAATGCACTAGTAATAGGCACTAATCTAAAAAAATCATTGCTTGATAATCTGTCTGAATCTTTGAATATAGAAATTAAGAGACTCAATTCTTTCAGATTAGTCAGAGCTAATATAGATGACAGATTACGCGAGTACTGCATTCGTACATCTCATATTTACTCTCCCGTAGTTGGTGGCTCGCTTAATAGTTTTGACAAAGGAAAAGTATTTGAGTTTTGAGAGTCATCTCAGGTAAATATGGTGGTCGCTCTATAAAAGGTAAGATGCCTGCAGGTGTTAGACCAACAACTGACAAATCTCGTGAATCGCTTTTCAGTACTTTGGATAATTACATATACTTCGAGGGAAAGAAAGTTCTTGATTGTTACGCTGGTTCTGGTTTAGTAGGGATAGAATTTTTGAGTAGAGGAGCTGAGCATTGTACTTTCGTCGAGAAGAACTACCAACCTATAACAGTTATAAAACAATTTATTACGGATATTGAGCTTGAGAAAGACTCATACGCCATCGTTAAGTCTGATGTACTGGCTTTTCTTAAGAAATGCGACACATCGTATAACATTATCTTTTCCGATGCACCATACCACTTGCAAACAGCAAATCAGATAATCTCAATAGTTGAAGAAAGGAAGCTACTCGAATACGAGGGCTTTTTGATTCTTGAAACAGAAGACAAAGAAGAAATCGTCTATTCCTCCAATTTCACCTTAGTCAAACAGAAATCATTTGGTATATCTAAGTTAACAATACTTGAGTTTGCTAACCAATAACATCTGTTATTTCATCTTCAGATAGTATTATTATCTTATCGCCTTTGCTGAAGAATACTTCTCTCGATTTATTTGGATTAACTATAACTCCGTGTGCTAACATTTCTGACTTTTTAAATGATGAATCACTGTTTTTCAACTTAATACCTATTGCAAGATGTCCCTGTTGTCTAGCTGATTCCATTATAGTATAGAAGTTTACAGCTCTTCCTAGCTCTACGTAATGTTCGGCAGGTTTTATATATATTGATGGTCCGCCAGCGGAGAATAAATCTTCGAAAATTCGCTTCAGTTCTGCATTCTCAGATATTTGTGAAAGCATCAAACTATCTAGCTTTACGCTGACTATGAAATCATCAGTATGAGTAATCTCTGCCAGTTCTCTATTTCTATCGTCTAGCATCTCTGAAACTATAGAGAACTCATGACCTCTCGTATCAGCTATATCGCGTAAGTGGAGGAGGGTTGATAGAGTTCTAGCATCGCTTGCTTGTATATCACTATTCTCAGTTTGACTAAGTACTATAATGTGATTGTAAGTCTCAATATTCAAATCATCTAGTATTCTTCTGTTGGTAGTATCTCCAAACCAGAATGTAACTGTCTGATTCTCCAACTCGGCACAATGAAGTGACAAGTCATTCTCAGCTGATGTATTTTCAGCTATAACAGTTATTCTAGACCCTGGGTGTACATAATTATCTAATTCGTTTATAATTAGGTGAGCACGCCTATTCCAGCCAATTATAAGCGTTGTTTCTGGTGATGGATCAACGTACTCAGGATTTTTTCTAATCGCATCTGTGTTGATATTGAACTCTTTTTTGCCAGAAAGCTTTATAGTATCATCATCTTCGGAGATTGCAATTATTATATCGCCTTTTTCAATCTGTGTATCATGTGCTGGTTTTAGAAGTATCTCACCATTCTTTCTTCTTATCCCTATTAGTATCGAGTCTTCATAAGAGAACATCGCCTCGACGAAAGTCTTACCAACTAATCCTGGCTCTTCTTGGAAGTATATCTCATCTCCGCTAAAGTCGAGTAACTCATTAAATACAACCGATAAACCCGGTTGACGGCAAGTTTGAGCGGTAATTCTAGAGATTAAGTAATCGAAAATCACAAGCTGAACTTCATCTTTTCCAGCTATTTCTGCAATCGCCACATTACGTGGGTCTCTTATCTCAGCTACTATATGATATTCAGTATCTGGTCTTCTATTAGGGTTATTAGTAATTGCTAGGATTGTTTTAATAACAATAGAGTCAGGGTCTTTTGATTCAGGCGCTATTATAATTATAGATTTCGCTTCGTGAATATTTAAAATTTCTAAGTCAATTAGGTCAATTGGGCTACCTGTTCTGCAAACAACTTTGGTAGTTTTCAAATCTTTAACTTTAGAACTAATCTCGTCTTCCATATATATCTTATCTTTCTCAGCTAATATAGCAATGGAAGCATGCTTCTGATTCTCATTCGCTATTACAAGTTCTTTGACTATTGGGAATACCTGGAATGACCAGCCCAGAATAATTGTGTGATTAGTTTCTAAAACAAATGATTTTCCTTTTCTCAAATCAGTAAGTTTATTAATAACCCCACTATTTACAATCGCTATCAATACTGAGAAGAAGAACATACCTCCCAAAGTCGCTATTAACATAAATATTAGGAAAGGCCATATTATAGGATCGTCAGAAACTACACCTGGGTCTAACATTCGAAGTAATGTTAAATAAATGGCATCGAAAAAGTCAACATCACCAGCCACTTTTCCATTTGCTACAATGTCTGGTGTCAATATCCCACTTACAAGAAGTAATGTTGCTAAGACTAAAAGAAAAATAAAAGAGCTACCTAGTAATAGGAACAGAGGGGCAGATGTTCCTTTGGACATTAGGTTATCGAAATTATACTTAACCCATTTTATAAACTTATGTTGTTCGTGTTTCATATTATACTAGAATGTTACTTTTTTAATCGCATAAAATACTAAAAATTAACAAAACTACAATAATTAAGCCAAAGTTATCCTTTGTTAAATTAAAGATTGATATTATTAATAATAAAAGAGCGGTGGCTAATTGGTATAATAGTTAATGGTTACTGCTTTTTGCTTCACTTATCAACTCTGAAAGTATTTGAAAAGATTGCAACGGGGTTATTGCCTCTATACTCATTTGCCTCAATCTGGTTCGGAGCTTATCATCTTCAAAAGCGAATATAGCCATTTGACCAGTAGCTTCAGGTGCCTTTACTGGTTTTAGCTTTTTCATATCTGGCTTTGCGGAGCTTAGCTCATCACCATCTATTTTCTGCTGGCTTATCTCGCTTTCCAATGTTCCCATTATTTCTTTTGATCGTTCTACCACGTCATAAGGAAGTCCAGCCATTTTGGCTACGTGAATTCCGAAAGAATGATCGGCACTTCCTTCTAACACTTTGTGAGTGAATATTATATTCGTATCTCGCTCAACTACATCTACTTTGTAGTTTTTTATTCTGTCGTATCTGTTAGCGAGTTCATTCAATTCGTGATAGTGAGTTGCGAATAGTGTCTTAGCTTGTATTACATTATGTATATGCTCTGCTATCGCCCAAGCTATTGAAATACCATCGAATGTAGCCGTTCCCCGTCCTACTTCATCGAGCAATATCAGGCTCTTTTCCGTAGCATTATTCATTATATTCGCTGCTTCTTGCATTTCAACTAGGAATGTACTTTCTCCAGTTCTGATATTATCGCCCGAACCGACTCTTGTGTATATCTTATCTACTAGCCCCATCTTACAGCTCTTAGCTGGTACATAGCACCCTATTTGAGCCATTAGTACTATAATCGCTGTCTGACGCAAATAGCAGGATTTACCAGACATATTCGGGCCAGTTATAATATGCACAATCTCAGTGCTAGTATCGAACTTTGTATCATTCGGGGTGAAACTCTCGCCATGGGGCAAGCTAATCTCAACAGTCGGATGCCTTCCGTCCTCTATATCCAAATTATTGTCATCTGTGAGTATTGGTTTGCTATAGTTACGCTGAAGTGAAACAAAAGCAAATGATTGCAAGCAATCAATTTGTGAAATAATATAGCTGCTAAGCTTAAATCCTTGCAAATATGACATCAGATCATTCATCAATTCCGAGTATAGTTTCTTCTCAATAGTGTCTATTTTCTCGTCAGCACTAAATACTTTTTCTTCAAAGACTTTCAGCTCAGGAGTTATATATCTTTCTGAGTTAGTGAGAGTTTGCTTTCTATGATAACTTTCTGGTACTTTATCACTGTTTATTCTAGATACTTCTATATAATATCCGAAGACATTATTGAAGCTGACTTTTAGACTGTTGATTCCAGTAATTTCTCGTTGTTCTTTTTGATAATTGCTTATCCAATTTTTTGCTGAATAGCGAGCAGTAGCGTACTCATCTAACTCTTCATTATACCCATCTCTGAATACATTGCTCTTGCCAATGTTCAACCCTGGTTCTTCTTTCAATGCGTTTTCTAATTTGCTAGTCACTTCTTGCAAATCAGGAATACCGCTTCCCAACTGTGACAGATAAGTATCTTCAAACGCTGATAGGAATTTTGCAATATCTGGGAGTATAATAAGTGAGTTTTTGAGTGCAACCAAATCCCTCGGGTTGGCTCTCAGAGTCGCAATCTTAGTCGAAAGTCGCTCTATATCACCGATTTTCTTTAACTCTCCTCTTAGCTGATTTATCTTCTGTGAGTCGTACAGTTCTTCGACTGCGTTCAATCTTCGTTCTATTTGCCCTCTATTTTTCAGTGGCATAGATATCCACTTTTTGAGCAATCGCCCACCCATTGGGGTATAAGTATCATCGAGTGCAGAGAAAAGAGAACCCTCTTTCTCGCCTTCTGTAGTCATTGTTATTTCTAGATTTCGTCTAGTTGAGCTATCCAATAGCATATACTCTGCCGTATCGTACATAGTAACGCGACTGATATGTGTAAGTGCAGCGTTCTGAGTCTCGTTCAGATAATGCAGCACAACTCCTGCGGCAACTACTCCTACCGAAAGCCCATCTATCCCAAATCCTTTCAGGTTCTTCGTCTTGAATTGTTTTAGTAGTAAATCTGTCGCAAATTCTTCTTCGAATATCCAATCTTCTTGATAACTGATAGCAGGGGAGAAGCTGAGTGTTTTGAATTTATCTAAAAAGTATTGCTTCTGTGCTTTGCAAACGATTATCTCGGCTGGCAGAATTGCTTCTAGGTTGTTCTGAATGTCTTTTGCTAGTATATCACCAGTGAAAAACTCACCAGTAGAAACATCAGCATAAGAAAAGCCAATCAATTCAGGGCCATTCTTCAGTTTATGATAATAGACAGAAGCTAGGAACTTGTTCTTCTTTGATTCTAATAGCTTGTCATATAGTGCTACACCGGGTGTTACTATCTCTGTGACACCACGCTTCACTATACCTTTGGCTTGCTTAGGGTCTTCTAATTGCTCACAAACAGCGGCTCTGTACCCTGCCTTAACTAACTTCGGTAAATAAACATCAAGTTGATGGTGGGGGAAACCTGCTAGTGGCATATCGCCATTAGCACCGTTATTACGTTTGGTTAGCGTTATTCCACAAACTTTTGCTGTAATGACCGCATCTTCGTTGAAAGTCTCGTAGAAATCCCCCAAACGGAACAGCAATACCGTGTCTGGGTACTTTGCCTTTATGCCATTATATTGCTTTAGTAGAGGTGTTTCTTTGTCTTTTGCCATTACTTTTTGTGTGGTTTTACTGATTTTATCCAATCTCAAATATAATGGAAAGTTGACATTATACCTAATATTTTTGAAGACATACTGTAGAGACGTAATGTTTACGTCTCAAATGAATACGTCACTCAGAGCAAAACGAAGTGGAGCGAAGAGTCTAGGAGAAAAAAATTACTGTATTAGCCCCAGAGGGGCGGAATATCTGTAGCCAAGTGGTATCGCACCAACATCAATGCCCCAGCGGGGCAGTATTTGATGGGACTGAAGTCCAATGTGGGTTTTAATATCCAAGTTATCCGTTGGCTAAAGCCAACGGCAATACGGTGGGCTCTAAGAATAGTATGGAAAATGTTGAGACCCAGCAACCCTTTTAATTAAGACAGATGAAAATGTTGATAAAAAATGCTTGTTTTCTACTTTTTATTTGCAAATTAAATTAAATTAAATTAAATTTGACCTCAATTTTGTTCTATTTAATAACTTAAGAGGTATTTATTATGAAAAGATTTTCTAATATATTGGTTGCTCTTGGAGTGACATTATTCCTGATAACGGTTGGGATGAAAAGCGAAGCTGAGGCAAAGCATTGTAAAGGGACAACAGTAGTTGATACAGTTACTGTTGATGGTTGCGAATTTGAAGTAACCCTATGTGTTACTTGTGCATATTCATATCCAGGAAGAGTTTAATATCAACACTTTAGACAAGTTGGAGATTGTGCAACACTATTAACGGGAGACCAAATTGTTGATGAAATAAAAACAACGGTACAGACTTATGCTTATTCATATTTCGACTACTGCCTGTTTACATTCTTACCTTGTGACCAAAAAGAAAGAAAGAAAATCACATTTAATAATCCTATATGTTGGTTTGCTCAATTATATTACAAAACTACACTTCCGCTTGACCTACGTTACTATTATATTCCTTGTGATGATGATGCTTATTGTGAAGTAACTTATTCTTATTGTATGGATAATTATGGAGTAGTGCAGAGCTCAATTGATCCAGGATCTACACCTTATAATTTTCCATACGACTGTAGCTTAGAGGGTTATCAAGTTATGCCATTTCCAACTGGCTCAATAGGGGATAAGTCAGAATGTTATATTTTACATACACCTTGTAACCCATAAACACTCTTTATCATGAAAAAATTACTTTATATATTAATATTCATAGTCCCATTTGTTATGTATTCCAATATTTGGGAGAAAGCAGATGGGCCTTATACATATAATTCTGCCTTTTCTATATTCAATTTCAATAATCATTTATATTTTTATAGTTCTAATGATGGACACGTACATAGAAATAATACTGAAAATGAAGAATGGATAAAGTTGGATACAGGTTTTTTTGCCGACAAAGGTACTATTAATAATTTTTATCAGAAAGGTGATTTAGCTATTACTACTACTCAAGAAGGGGTGTATTGGACTTTTGATAAGGGAGATAATTGGAATAAGTTTGATATAAATAATGGTGAAATCTCAGGTTACGTTTCAGTTGAAATAATAGATCAAACTATTTTCTTACAAGAATATTCAAAAACTAGTTTGTATAAATTAGAGAAGGATTCAGATACTTTAGAAAAAGTATATACTGATGAAAATAAGGTTGATTCAGTCTATGGTGATATATTAGTAGCTAATGGGAATTATCTATTTGCAGCTAGTCCAAGGGAAACACAAAGTCCACTTCCAGAATTCGGTAAATTATATATTTCAAAAGATAAAGGTGAAACTTGGAAGCTATCCGAATCTATGAAAGAAAGATTGGTTAACCTTCTATTTCATAATGATATATTATTCGCATTTACTAAAGAAGATGGACTGTATAAATCAACAGACTACGGAGATACGTGGACTACGGATACAAATATAAAAGTTCGAGGAACAAATGTAATTTCGTATAAAGATTTAATATTTGCTTGTGGGAATCAAGTTCTAGTTTCATCAGATAATGGTGAAAGTTGGAATACCAATAATGATGGTTTAGATTGGTATAGTTGCAAAGACGTATTGATAAGCAATGACAATTTATATTATCTAACAGGGAGGAATTTAATCTATAATTATGATTATGAAGGGAAAAAATGGATACTAAATTCACCACTTACGGAAGGTACTGATCAGAGGAGTTTAATAGAGATAAGAGATACTTTATTTGTCTTAGGTGGTTTTACAATTAATTACTCTGCTGACAATGGTCAATCTTGGAATATATATAGTGAGAGTTTATACTCCAAATACACGTTTTATAACAAGTTATTTATTACGGATAGTGTTCTTGTCGTATTAAATTTTTATCAAACAAGTATGCTAATATCAAATGACTATGGTAAAACATGGAAATTTGAAAATCTAGGGAATTTTGACCCGAATTATTGGATTCAAATGATACTGATAATGGATAATAGAATACTTATATCAAGTCATATATATGGAAATTATCTATCAGAAGATGCAGGTTTGACCTGGAAAAAGTATAAAAGTAAATTTATTGAAGAAGATGAATTTCTCTATACATCTATTAGATTAAGTGAGAAAGAGATAATTCTTTATAGTGAAGAAGGTTTATATAAAACTTATGACAATGGCTTATCGTGGGAATTCGAGAAAGCAATAGATGAAGTAAAGGCACATAGTCTTACGGCAAGAGAGGGTAATAATCTATATTCTTTTTTCTATGATAATACAATATTAAAATCTACTGATTTAGGAAGAACTTGGTCAAACCTTAAATTGAATTTAGACCCTGGGATTAATTTTATGAATTTGAATGTTTACAATGGATACTTAATATTATTCACTCCTTCAGATGTATATGTTTCTAGTAATGATGGAAAAGATTGGACTAAATTTGTTTTAGATATGCAAAGACCAGATGGTAAGGAAGTTAAATTTGATGATGGAGTTATAATTGACGATTATTTAATTGTTACATCAAATTACGGTATCTGGCGAGCCAAACTTTCCGACCTTGGGATAAAAGTCAAATCCACAGTCAAATCAGAAATAGAACGAAACTATCTATACACATATCCGCCGTACCCTAACCCAGCGAAATCAGAGGTAAAGGTGCTATTCTATTGGGATATAAACTTACCAATGACGACAGATGACATTAGTATATATGATATAAAAGGAAAGAAAATAGATGCGGTTGATAATATCAGCTTAGTTAAACAAGAGAGCCACTATGGCAATCTAATTTGGGATTGCTCCACAGCTCAGCCAGGTATATACCTAATCAACATAAAACACGGCACAGAAGAGAAAGCGGTGAAAGTGGTGGTGGAGTAAAGTAGAAATTAAACAAAGGAGCTTCGGCTCCTTTTTCATTTATAAATGCCTAACCTCTTCTCAATCACTCTCCTTATCCCCTGAGTTAAGCTATCCATATACAAATCACTAGTCAGCAATCTGATTTTATTCTCCAAATCGGGGTACTTCTTCGCAATTTCCATTAGCATCCTAAAAGCATAGAACCGAACTGATGGTTTTGCATCTAACTCTTTCCATAGATTAACACATTTATCAATCAATTGGCTCTCTTGCTCTTCTGCTAATTCTAATTTGAGGAGTATTTTAAGCAGCTCTCTTTTTTGTCCATCTGGCTTACCATCTATTGCATTTATAACTTCATCTACAATTTTACTAATTCGATTGTCATTCTTCTTCATCACAGTGCTTAGTATGAATGCAGCTCTCCACGAAAAGGGTTGTTTGTTAGTCAGGGTTAGCTCTATCAACTCCTCGAATTCCTTAGGACTAGAATTAACAAAAGCCACCATCTCAACTTTGTATGAATTGAGGAGTACTTTTTCTAATTCAGTTAGGTCTTTGTTCTTGAAGAGTTTTTGTTTGGTAGGGGGCATATTATATCAAATTTTCTTTTTCTGACTTCTCTCTCGCATCTTCAATAATCTGATTTATCTTGTAAACTAGTTCACCATGTTTATCACGATCAAAAGTAACATCTTTTGCAAAATAAACTTTATGGTGAATATAAATTAAAGCCCATTCTAAAGAGCTATCAATGATAATGAAGTCATGCGCAAAGAACATATCCTCACTATATTTAATAACCATCTTCCAGGTCATCATAGCTGAATCATCACCATATAAAAACACATATTTTGAAAATGGTATGCCTCTTTCATAAAGCCATTTTTTTAAATCTTTGGTATCTATAGTAGTTTTATATTCATAAAAAGTATTAAAGTATTCTCTATTAAATGGCACTCTAATTCCATCAATTTCCTCCCAACCTTCTCCAAATAACATTCTTGAATTATCAATTAACTTTCCAATGATTTTATCACCTTCTTTACTAAGGAAATGAATCTGGTCTTTATGTTCATTAGGGATAGCATCAGCTTCTTTTGGGTCGCCTAGAAATGTCCAAATACCTTCAGGTCTTTCAATCCAATAATCTTCCATTCGTTTTTCAAATACATTCATCTTCATCCTCAATCCTTCAGACCTATCGAATTCATTCTTGCTTGTATTTTGCCGGCGCGTCTGTTTAAGTATGCCGTTGGTTTGGCAGGATTCCACAACTTAGGATTAGGCAATATAGCTGCAAGTAGTGCTGCTTGACGTTTGGTTAGTTTACTTGCACTCTTCCCAAAGTATTTCTGAGAGGCGGCTTCTACGCCGTAGAGTCCTTCGCCCATTTCCACTACGTTCCCATATACTTCGAGTATTCGCTTTTTCCCCCAGAAAAACTCTATTAGGTAGCTGAAATATGCTTCTAATCCTTTACGAACATAGTTCCGACCATGCCATAGGAAAGTATTCTTAGCTGTCTGCATAGTGATAGTACTCGCACCTCGGCGACGCTTCTTGGGGTACAGCTCATTGTGTCGTTGTGCATCTTTCACAGCTCGCCAATCAATTCCCGAGTGAGAATAGAATCTAGCATCTTCTGCTGCAATCACCGCTCTGTAGAAATTCGGGGAAACTTCATCATAACTGGCCCAACTTTTTGTCAATCCATCACCCGATATTGCGTTCAATATTTGGTACGGAGTGATAGGAATTGGTACAAATCTGAAGATTCCGACTACTATTACCGACGAGAGTAAAAAAAGTAGTATTAGCTTACCTATAATTTTTAAAAGTTTTAGCACTTTTTTCATAAAATAACTCAAAAATAATTTTGTATTTTAAAATTATACTTCCGATATTTGTAATCGTCATTCAATACCAACGGAGGATTCGCATAATTGGTATTGCAGCAGTCTTGAAAACTGCCGGGAGCAATCCCATGGGGGTTCGAGTCCCTCATCCTCCGCAACCCTTAATTTGAAAAGCCCTGTATCAGTTTGATACGGGGTTTTTTCTTTTACTAAGGTACACATCTACTGTACACAAATGAACATTTGACCCACAAATATTCTACAAATTAAGAATAATTATGCATTAGATTAAATTTAAAAGTAATAGTATAACTATTGAATCGATATTTAAATGACAGAAAAAGATATGGATAATTGAGAAGTCTAAACGAATATTATACTCTATGAATCTAATATCTGAATTTTTATGCTATTGTTAAAAATAGTTAATAGCATTTAAAACGCAATCCCATTCTTTTCTAACCGAAATATGAAAATTCTACAAGCAATAAACAAAACTACTGAAGATATTATCATAATGTTTATATTACTAATATATAGAAAGTTGATTAATAAAAAACCGCAACTAACTTTAAAAGTGTAGCTACGGTTTGGAAATTAATTTTATCAAATCCTTACTCATTCAATATTCTAATTGAAACTTTTCTATGATTTTGTCCAAACACAAATTACCTATACTACCTTGATGAGTATGAGTTATATTCTTGTTTGGAGAGAAATTATTATCTAATATATCTTTTCCCACCTGCTGATAAGCTTCTCTAAATGGGATTCCTTGCATAACTAGTTTGTTAACTTCCTCAACACTATATAGATAATCATATATTTTATTATCTAATATATTCTCATTGACTTTTAGATGCCCTAACATGAAATTACAAACTTTTAGATTGTCTTTTGTAGTGTCAATACCGTTCATAAAGCTTTCTTTCAGTAATTGTAAATCTCTGTGATAGCCACTAGTAAGATTGTTGGTAATCATTGTTATTTCAGAAGGTAGATTCTGTATTTTATTCGATTTAGCTCTTAATAGCTCAAATACATCTGGATTTTGTTTGTGTGGCATAATAGAAGAACCAGTTGTTAATTCTTTTGGGAAACCTATGAAGTTAAAATTTTGGCTCATATATAAGCATATATCTGATGATAATTTTGATAAGGTCCCAGATATAGATGCCAATGCAAATGAAACTGTTTTCTCTAATTTGCCTCTACTCATTTGTGAAGCTACAACATTGTATTTCATAGTGCTGAATCCCAACAAATCTGTAGTCATTTCTCTATCTATTGGAAACGAAGAACCATACCCTGCCGCTGAACCTAAAGGATTTTGATCAGCAACTTTGTAAGCTGCGTTGAGCATTATAATATCATCTATCAAACTCTCGGCATAAGCAGAAAACCATAGGCCGAATGAAGAAGGCATCGCAACCTGTAGATGAGTGTATCCAGGCATTAAAACATTTTTATATTTCTCACTTAGGTTTATAAGCGTATCGAATAATGATTTTGTTAAAGATTTGATTTCGACTAATTCATCTTTCGTGTATAAATGAAGGTCAACTAAAACTTGATCATTTCTTGAACGAGCAGAATGTATTTTCTTTCCCGCTTCTCCAATTAGCTTCACAAGTTCAAATTCAATTTTACTATGCACATCTTCAAATTCCTCTTCAATAGAAAAATTTCCTTCTGCAATCGATTTATCTATTATGGCTAAACCTTTTAGAATTTCGTCTAGTTCAGACTGAGTCAGAAGCCCTACTTTGCAAAGCATTTTTGCGTGAGCTATGTTGCCAAGCACGTCATATTTAGCTAGTTTTAAATCAAGTATTCTATCATTGCCAACAGTGTATTTATCTACTGTGTTATCTATTGTATATCCTTTGTCCCAAAGTTTCATTCTTCTATCCTATAGTATTTCATTTAGTATTTTTATATATAAATCAATTCCCTCTTCAATCTCACTGATGTAAATATATTCATCAGATGAATGAGACCTAGTCGAATCGCCTGGGCCTAGTTTTAGCGAAAGGCAGTGTAGCCTAGCTTGATCTGACAAAGTAGGTGAACCGTATATTCCGCGTCCCTGTTTTAGCCCTGCCATTACTATTTCATGTTCTTTGGGAATGGAGGAGGAATTTAGTTTGAACGATCTAGCTACCAAGTTGCTTTCCGTATTCTTATTTATAATGTCGAATACTTGCTGGTTGGTATATCGGTCATTAACTCTTACGTCTATTACAAAGCTACATTCCGCTGGAACTACGTTATGCTGTTGACCTGCATTAATTTGTGTTACACTCATTTTCACTTCACCGAGAAACTCAGACACTAGTGGAAATTTATAGTTCTCTATCCAATTTATATCTTTGATAGCTTTGTAGATCGGATTGACAGTATTTGTATGTGCGGCGTGCCCTGGTATTCCTATTGCGCATCCATCTACTACAACTAATCCTTTCTCTGCTATAGCCAAATTCATAGTGGTTGGCTCACCAACTATAGCGAAGTCAATTTCGGGAAGTGAACTTAATATACTGCTTATCCCATTGTCACCTGAGTTCTCTTCTTCAGCAGTTGCCGATACAATTATATTATACTTCAAATCTGTTCTATTATAATAATAAACGAAAATAGAAAGAAGTGAAACTAAGCACCCACCAGCATCATTAGAACCAAGCCCATATAGTTTCCCGTCTTCAACTTTTGCTTTGTATGGGTCACGAGTATATGATTTATTTGGTTTAACAGTATCGTGATGAGAGTTCAATAGTATAGTTGGCTTAGTCTCATCGAAATACTTATTGGTTGCCCATATATTATTCATAGATCTATTGATACTCACACCAGTTGACTCCAACCAGTTTGCTATAATAGCTGCTGTTTCGTCTTCCTCACCTGAGAATGACTGAGTAGCAATTAGTTGTTTTAGGAGTTCTACTGCATTAGAGTTTAATTCATTTGTCATAATCTTTACACGATTTTAGTATTGCCGATACATACATTTGATACATTATTTTTTAATGCATTGAAACAATTATCAACTTTAGGGATCATCCCATCTTTAATTACATAATTAGACCTGAGATTCGAATACTCTTGCATATTCAATGATGACATAATATTCTCATCAGCATCTAAAACACCATCTTTTTCAAAATGATATACTAATTCTACATCATACTTATCACTCATAGCTATTGCTAGCTCTGAAGTAATTGTATCTGCATTTGTATTGAATAACTGTCCATTACCGTCGTGACAAATTGCAGAAAACACAGGAGTAAACCCTGCATTTAGCAATTGCTCAATCGAGTTAGTATTAATAGTAGCCACATCACCAACGAATCCATAATCTATGTCTGTAGCCGGTCTTTTTACGGCAGTTATTGTATTGCCATCTGCTCCAGATAAACCTATAGAATTACAATTCTTCGCCTGTAATTTTGCTACTATTGATTTATTAATTAAACCAGAATATACCATCACTACTACATCTAAATCATCTTTAGTAGTAATTCTTCTTCCTTCTATTAGCTTGGGCTCAAAACCTAATCTAATACTAATCTCAGTGGCTTTATTTCCGCCACCGTGTATTAATATTTTAGGTCCTTTTATCTGTGAAAACTCCGAAATAAAGCTGTCTAGTTTTGCTTTATCATCTATGAATTTGCCACCAATTTTTGTGATTACTAGTTTATTCTTCATTTCTCAGCATCTCTAATAATATAGTTTGGGCGGCGAATGTTCTGTTGTTTGCTTGTTCAAGAATCAATGAATTTGTGGAATCTAAAACTTCATCAGAAGCTACGACATTTCTTCTTATCGGTAAACAGTGCATGAACTTACCATTGTTAGTCAAAGACATTTTTTCTTTTGTAATTTGCCAATCTGATTTATCGTTACTCACTAAACCATAATTAGAATAAGACGACCAATTTTTAGCATATACAAAATCAGCACCTTGTAAAGCTTCATCTTGATTATGACTTATCTTAGCGCCTTTCGTGAACTCTTCAGAAAGTTCGAATCCAGCGGGGTGAGTAATAGTCAAATCTACATCTGCCTTACTCATCCACTGTGCAAACGAGTTGCCTACGGCTTGTGGCAACACTTTGGGGTGAGGAGCCCAAGTTAGAACTACTTTGGGTCTCTTTACTTTTTTTTGTTCTTCTATTGTAATTAGGTCGGCAAACGATTGGAGAGGATGCAGTGTAGCACTTTCCAATGAGATAAGAGGTACATTTGCACCAGCTATGAATTTATTAAAAAATTCTTCTTTGTAATCAAATTCTCTATCTTTCAAAGTCGCGAATGATCTGACACCAATAATGTCACAATACTGGGATATAACTGCTGCCGCATCTTTTATATGCTCTTGGGCACCCGAATCCATTATTGATCCATCTTCGAGTTCTAGTTGCCAACCTTCTTGCCCCATATTCATTACCATCACATTCATACCCAAGTTTTGCGCAGCTTTCTGAGAGCTAAGTCTTGTACGTAAACTAGGGTTCAGAAAAATCAGACCAAGGGTTTTATTCTCACCAAATGATTTATAGCCATAAGGATTTTGCTTGATTTCTAATGCTTTTTGAAGTAAATCCTGAACGTTATTTACATCATTAATTGAAGTGAAGTTTTTCATTATGTTAGCTCCTTAATAGCTTTGATAAATGGGCTTATTTGTTCTTTTGTTATAGTCAATGGTGGCAGAATTCTCAGTAAGTTCGGATTAGCAGATGAGCCAGTAAATATCTTATGTTTGAATAATAATTTAGATCTTAATTCTTTTATCGGGAAATCGAACTCTAACCCAATCATCAGACCTTTTCCTTTTATTTTCAGATGACCTAATTCTTCATTTATATAATTACTAATCTCAGTTGAGTTCATCATCAAATTCTCTTTTTCTATTACTTCAACGACTGATAAGCCAGCGGCACACGCTAAGTAACTTCCGCCAAAAGTAGTGCCTAACAAGCCGTGTTTTGCTTTTATTTTTGGGTTGATTAATAATCCAGCTATTGGGAAGCCATTGCCTATTCCCTTTGCCATAGTGATTATATCAGCTTCTATATCCGCAAATTGGTGTGCGAAGTACTTACCTGTTCTTCCGCTACCACTTTGGATTTCATCTAGGATTAGAATAATATTATTTTGACTACACTGGTTTCTGAGGAATTTCAAATAGTCGTTACTAGGCAAATCTAAGCCACCAACTCCTTGTATCCCTTCGCAAATAACTGCACATACATCATCACCGCTTATTGCTTGTATAAGCTGCTCCTCATTGTTCAATTCAATGAATTCAACAGGGAAATTATTTATATTAATTGGCGCTGATAATTTAATATTATCTGTTACGTTTAGCGCAGCTGCTGTTCGCCCATGAAAACTACCTTTGAAGGCGATAACTTTCGATTTACCCGTATGAAATGAAGCAAGTTTAATTGCGTTCTCATTGGCTTCTGCACCGCTATTACACAAGAATAATTTAAAATCTTTATAACCAGAAATATCAGTTAATTTGTCTGCTAATTCTTCTTGGCTTGGCATCTGTATAGAGTTCGAATAAAAACTGATTTTATCCAATTGAACCTTTATACTCTTCACAAAAGTTGGATGGCTATGACCTATAGAGATAACACCGTGACCTCCATATAAATCTAAATATTGGCTGCCCTCCTTATCATATAAATTAACACCTTCTGCACGTTCAATTTCTATGTCAAAACGTGGATATACATCAAATAATTTCATATCAATGGTAGCTCCCTTTGTACTTCAATCCTGTTGTCTCTTCTAGTCCAAAAATTAGATTCATATTCTGAATTGCTGACCCTGCAGCTCCTTTTAATAGATTGTCTATTATTGAAGTTACTAGCACCTTATTGCCAATCTTTTGAACCTGAATAATGCAGTTATTAGTATTTACAACCTGTTTTAAGTCGATTTGATTATTTGAAATGAAAACAAAAGGTTCTTCTTTATAATAATCATTATATAAATCTACTAATTCAGTTTCTGATAAACTAGATTTTGTATAAATAGTTGTAAATATACCTCTGGTGAAATTCCCTCTTATTGGGATTAAATTTAGCTCAGAATTAAAATCATTTTGAAGAGATTGTATTGTTTGCTTTATCTCAGGTATATGCTGATGTTGGAATGCTTTATACACAGAGATATTGTTATTCCTCCAAGTGAAATGGCTAGTCTCTGATAATGACTGCCCAGCACCAGTAGAACCAGTAATAGCATTTATATGTATATCATCATTCAAAACATTTTTTGATGCAAGTGGCATTAGTCCCAGTTGTATTGCTGTTGCAAAACATCCCGGATTTGCTACGTGATTTGATTTTTTAATAAGCTCTCGGTTATGCTCTACTAATCCGTAAACGAATTTATCATTGTTAACTCTGAAATCATTGCTAAGGTCTATAATCTTAGTATTATCTGAGAATTTATGTTCCGATAGGAATTTACTAGAATTACCATGACCCGTACATAGAAATACTATGTCTGTTTCAGGATTAATCACCTGCGTGAAAACTAGTTTTGAATACTCTATCAAATCTGTATGTATATCTGATACAGATTTGCCTTCATTCGAATGACTATAAAGAAAGTCAATCTCAACTTTAGGATGATGAACTAGGCATCTGATTAATTCACCAGCTACATAGCCGCTACTTCCTACTACCCCAACTTTAATCATTTTGGAACCTCGCTAGTAAATTGGGACATTGAGTTTTTAAGTATATTTGTAAATCCGATAACATCGTCTGAAGTGAAATTATTATTAGTTTCTCCATATTCGTTTCCACCATAATTCATCTTATCAAATTCGGAGTTAATACCTTCTATGGTAAATCTGTATGGATGTAATTCTACATATACTGTACCTATAATATTTGTTTGTGAATCCCTTAAAAAAGATTCTATATTTCTCATAACAGGGTCAAAATACTGAGCTTCATGAATAAACATACCGTACCACGAACCCAATTGCTCTTTCCAATGAAGTTGCCATTTTGAAAGTATATGTTTTTCTAAACTATGATGAGCTTTGATTATTATACTTGCTGCCGCTGCTTCGAAACCTACTCTACCTTTGATACCGATGATTGTATCTCCAGTATGTATGTCTCTTCCTATAGCATATTTGCTGGCAATATTTTCCAGTTTCTCTATACATTCTATTGGAGTCATTAGTTGATCATCTATTCCACACAATTCACCTGATTTAAAACATAGTCTAATTCTAGATGGAATGCTTGCAACTAGTTGACTAGGGTAAGCACTTTCTGGTAGTGCTTTCTCAGAAGTTAGCGTTTCTTCTCCACCTACGCTAGTTCCCCAGAGGCCTTTGTTCACCGAATATTTGGACTTTTCCCAGTCCATATCTATACCGTGTTCAATTAAGTACTTAATTTCCTCTTTTCTCGACAATTTTTGTTCTCTAATTGGGGTAAGTATCTGAATTTCAGGTGCCAATAGGCCGAATATTAAATCGAATCGAATCTGATCATTACCAGCTCCTGTTGAACCATGAGCTATATAACTAGCACCGATAGATTTGGCATATTCTGCCAATGCAATTGCTTGGTAAACTCTTTCAGCACTTACCGACAGAGGATATGTGTTATTTTTAAGAACATTACCAAATATCAAGTATTTAATTATATTATCATAATACTCTTGTTTTTTATTAAGCGTAACATAATGCTTTACCCCTAATGATTCTGCTTTGATTTTAATTTTGTCTAAATCTTGGTCAGTAAATCCGCCTGTATTTGCAAAGGCAGCGTAAACTTCTAAGTTCTTTTCTTTTGATAGGTATATGGCACAATAAGAAGTATCCAAACCTCCACTAAATGCAAGTACGACTTTATTATTTTTCATTTTTTAATGCTCTTAATAATTTTGGAATTTTCTTTGATTGAACTTCTATTCTTTTTCTACGCTCCAGCATAAAACTTGAAAACTTATCCCATCTTCCCTTATCGTTAGACTGTGGTTGCATTTCATTATCATATACCATCCCCGTACAAAGACACATTGCTTTATTAGTCCTTTGGAGTATATCATAATTCAAGCAACTCTTACAACCCGCCCAGAAATCTTCATCTTTTGTAAGTTCAGGGAAAGTTACAGGACGGTAACCCAAATCAGAATTAATTTTCATAACTGCCGCACTAGTAGTTATCCCAAATATTTTTCCATTTGGGAATTTCTTTCTCGAAAGAGCAAACGTCATTTGTTTTATTTGCCTAGCTACTCCAGTTTTCCTAAAATCTTCATGAACTATAAGCCCCGAATTCGCTATATATTTATGGTCTTCCCAAGATTCTATATAACAAAATCCTACTAGTTGCTCTTCATAAAAAGCAATTACAGCCTTTCCTTCTTTAATTTTTTGAATGATGTATTCAGGGGTTCTTTTTGCAATACCCGTTCCCCTCTTTTGTGCTGCTACTTCCATCATTTGACAAATATCTACAGCATGTACAACATGCTTATTTTCAGCAATTGTTATATTGAATTTCATGTTTTTATAATATAAATTTTAAGTGGTAATAAATTTGAATGTTATCTGAATAGTGAAAGCAATGCTCACTAGTATTTAAAGAATTTACGCCAAAGGTGCGAAAGTGCTTACGCCCTATGTCGCCTGCTAGTAGCAGTCTCTTGAGGAATATTCGCAAATATATTTACCATTTGGAATGGTAAATCTAATTTGTTATATGTGTTTGTTAACATCATTGTGGCACAAACATAAAAGAATAATTGAAAAAAAAAAAGGAATAAGTTATAATCAATACTTTTTCAAGTATTAGTTTATATATTTTCTATCATTATAATATGAAATAAGTTTTATACTGATGGTAGATTTGGGTTGTTAATTTTACTACAAGGTATGGATACATCTGGTAAAGATGTTACTATCCGCCATGTCTCTAGTTGCATGAACCCACAAAGAGTCAAGTAAAATTATTCAAAAAACCAACTGAATTTGAGTTGAAACATGATTTTTGGGGAGAGTCTATTATCATCCTCCGCTCTCAAAGCCCTTGATTAATTTCAAGGGCTTTTTTTGTTTCTATTTTATCATATCACTAATATATTCAGCTATTCTTAAAGCTTCTGTAGCTTCTTTACCTGTTACGGATACATCATTGTTGTTCTGTATAGCATCTACGAACGAGCTATGCTCTTCTTTTATTGCATTTATCTCAGGTACAACTGGCTTTTTGAAGTAAATATTTCTGTTCTTAGTGCCTGCCTCTATACTGCCTAACATAGTCGCTGGTACTACATTGTCCGACTTAGGCATCTCACCATCTACAATCTCGAATATCTCAACTTCTGGTTTCCCGAAATCGCAAGAGATATAAGTATCCTGTTGGAAGAATCTCATCTTTCTCATTGGTCTTGCAGAAATTCTAGATGCTGTTAGGTTAGCCACTGCACCATTCTCGAATGTCAATCGAGCATTGCAAATATCCGTAGTATCAGTTATTACCGCTACACCGTTTGCATCTATGCTCTTTACTTTCGATTTCACTAAGTGAAGAACTATGTCGATATCATGTATCATCAGATCGTGGATTACTGATACATCAGTCGCTCTAGTTTTGAATTGAGCCAATCTGTGTGCCTCTATGAACATCGGGTTCAAGCTATATGAGCTAAGTGCAGCCAATGCTGGATTGAACCTCTCTACGTGGCCTACTTGCAGTTTCAAATTATTCTTCTCAGCTTTATCGCAAAGGTCTAACCCTTGCTGATGAGTCTGAGCTATTGGCTTTTCTATGAATATATGCTTGCCTGCATCTAGGCATTTGTCAGCTATCTCGAAGTGGTTTACAGTCGGAGCTGCTATTATAAGCGCATCACTATTGTTGATTGCTTCTTCAATAGTCGCGAATGCAGTTACACCATGTTCAGTAGCAAGCTCATTGGCTCTTTCTGAGTTTGCGTCATATATACCAACAACTTCAGCATTTTCGTTTTGCTTCAATAATTTCAAATGGATAGAACCCAGATGGCCTGTGCCTATTACTGATACTTTTAATTTGCTCATTGTTATTTTCTTTGTGATTTAGTAAAAAACTAAAATAAGAAAAATAATGGAGCTACGCTTTTCGGTGTGGATATTTGTGAATGTTAATTAGGAATAATAGTAATTCTAACAGAACATAACTTCAAATTTATAAAAAAAAAGTGTTGAAAAATAATTCTTGAAAACGCAAATTTCTCTTGCACTTTATCTTATCTTGAACTCATAATTGTAATTTTTTTAAATTTATTTATGAGGTGTTGTTATGAAGATTAAATTTTTGGTTGCATCTTAGTATAACTTAACTTATTTTTACAATGAATAATAGATAACAGTTTAATAAATATGGAGGTCAATATGAAAATCTATTTTTTATATATCGCAATAATCATACTAGTAGCATCTAATTTGAAATCTCAACCAAGTAATTTTGCTGCTTATTTGGGGGATTGTGATACTTCTGATACAGAACAGCATTTTAGATTAGTTACATATCCATTTACCGCTTATGATTCATTATTTAAATATTCAAGTATTTCTCCTTGTGGTTCAGAATATCCAGAAATTGAAAATAGAAAGTTAATTAGAGAATTTGATAAATTTATTTTTAATAATCAAGAGTATCATTTATCAGATTTAGAAATATTTATGACTTATCAAGAGTATGATTCTGTACTTGAACTAAATGAATTTGTATTTGAATTAAGAAACAGTGCAGATTCAGTTGTTGCTATTGATTTTGCTTCTAAAGTATTTCATTCTACTATGCCTACTGATTCAACATTTAAATATTATAAATCATTTTTTATGCAAGTAGATTACGAAAATGTAAATGGTTCTACCTACTCAAGTACTGATACAAATGAAGTGAATATATATTATAATTCATCAACGGATTATCTTAAAAAAATAATCGACAGAGACAGATCAAAGATTGTAGGCTTAAAGTATTATTCAACTACGAATAATGAAGAGTATATCTACTTTTTTGAACCAAATAATTAGAGAAATGTACAGCATTTAATCATTATAACTCTCAAATTATCTATAGGAGTTTTTTAATCACGCCTTCGGATGAGCACTCTTATAAGCGTTCTTCAATCTTTCTATAGATAAGTGGGTATAGACTTGGGTGGTGGATAGGGAACTATGACCTAGCATCTCGCTGACTGAGCGAATATCTGCACCATTGTCAAGTAAATGTGTGGCGAAACTGTGACGCAATGTGTGAGGACTTTTTTGTTTTATGTCAGTAACCATACTCATAGCATTGTTTATCTGTCTATATGCGGTAAATCTATCTAGCTTAGTTCCATCTGATTTTATGAATAGAGCTTTTTCTCTATTGGGGATATGCTCACGTACTCGCTCGTACATTCTCATTGTTTCTATTGTCTTAGAGCCGATTGGTATGTACCTCTCTTTATTACCCTTACCGAGTACTTTTAGCATTTTACCACTGAAATCAATTTGATTAATCTTTAATTGCAATGCCTCGCTAATCCTCAATCCACAACAGTATATCAAGTCAACTAATGCTCTATCCCTTATTCCTTCGAAAGTATCACTATCAAAATATTCGAGAAGAGTTTCGACTTCTTTTACTTGCATATAGTTCGGTAGTTTTTTCTCTTTCTTTGGTAGTATCACACTACTAGCAGGGTTCGATTCGATTAGTCCTTTTTTGTAGAGAAATTTGAATAGGGACTTTACAGCCGATATTTTCAATCGTAAAGATGTCTTTTTCAGCCCCTTATCGTGCATATATCCCAGATATGGGGATATATCATCGCCATCAAGCATAGAGACATCAATCTCGGTACCGAATGCTTCAGTCAGAAATTCATCAAATTGCCTCAAAGCAGTGATATAAGTGTCTATCGTGTTATTAGAATACCCTTTTTCTACTTGTAGGTATGCTATAAATTTTTCTATTGCAGTGTTCAAATTCATACACAGTTAGTGCAATTAGTATGCCTAAAAATCGAATTTATGTGTGAATACATTAATTTAATCTTTATTACTTCCTAATATTTACATATATTAGTGTGCAATAATATTAATCATTCAATGATTTTATAAAAATATGAAAAAAATAATACTAGCTTTAGTTTTTATACTCCCGTTTATAGCTTTTTCACAAAGTCACTATATCATACCTGACATAGGTGCACCCGATATGGCGGTCTATGTAGAGATGATTGCCCCTCACGACCAAAAAGGTTATTTCGGAGATGATGGTTTTTATCTACCGGGTGTTGATACTAAAGTACAGATAAACGCAACTAAGAATTCACAGTACGTAACCTTCGGGCCGATGGTAGTCTCATGGGATGGGCGACTAATCTCGACTCATATATTCATAGATAGATCTGCAACACCGACATCAGTAACGGCTGACCCAGCCTACGAAGTAGTAATCGAAATAACTGGCTCAACAGTTCCAGCTACTCGTATATTCAACTACTTTATAGTAAAGCCACAATCTTTGGGAGTAAATGGCGATATATCTAGTATAAACGAGAGGATTTTCGGTGAAGGCAGTTTAGGGGTTAGGTCACAAATGGGAGCAATGATAATTGATTCTCTTACATTGGGCGATTATAATAACTCAAATGCTCAAAACTTTTACAGATTTTCAAAAAATGACCCAGACAATGATATATCCAATGGAAATCAAGGTTTTATGCCTGTAGTCTTTCTAAGTAAGGGACCAGTTACAAACAAAGGTAGTATAAGCAATTATAGTGATATTAGATTATATGCACTTGGAAAGAATGGAGGACCAGGCGGTGGTGGTGGTGGTGGAAACTTCACTGATATACCTGCTGGTACAGGTGGAACTTCTGGTGGAGACGGATTCACAGGTGGTGGTGCAGGTGGAACTAACCGGTATGCTTCTAGTAGTGGAGTATTTAGATCACTAGGAGTTGGTACTGGTAGCAATGGCTCAAGTATAAATGGTATTACTGGTAATATTCCTTCCGGAGGTTGGGAAGCATCTTATGGTGGAACAGGTCATCCTTTTGGTACGAATGGAAAACAAACTCTAGATGGTAAAACTGCAGATGATCAAGGTGGATATGGCGGAGGTTCTGGCTACAGAAATAATAAAAGGGGTGGCGGTGGTGGAAATGCCAATGCTGGAATTGGAGAAGTTGTTACAGGAGGTACAACGGCTGGGAAAGCAGTTGGGAATGAAATGATAGTACCATTATCCGGTGGCTCTGGTGGTGCAGGTGGAAATCCAGAAGCTGGTTTCTTTAGCCCTATAGTCTCGAGTGGAGAAGGCGGCGGCGGCGGCGGGGGAATTAGTTTTTACGCACCTATTATGAAGAATATAATGCTAACAGCAAATGGTGATTACGGAGCAAATGGAAATGATAATTCGGATGGAGGAGATGGTTCAGGTGGAAGTATAATTCTAATGTCAAAATTAGATATTTTCCGTTTAGCTATTGGTGCTTCTAGTACAAGGGCACTTAATGAATTTGGGAAAGGGAGATTAAGAATTGATGGAGAATTGAAAAGTACATTAGAGAATACTTATGTTGATGATTATTATATTGGAATAACAACTGACACATCTAACTTTATAAAGCCTAGACACAGACTTTTCGGTACTCATAAGCCAAATAATAAAGTAAAAATATATCAAAAAACAAAAACTACTGATTGGACTCTAATAGGTGATTTTAGTTCTCCTTCAATAGGTTGGGTAAATCCACTTAATTTCAATGTCAATCACGAAGATGAATATTATATAGTTGCTATACAAGAAGAGACTCAAATTGTTGATGATTATACGTATCAGCCGAGTTTCGTCCTTTCTCAAGCGGCTACAAATATGTTGCGATTCGGAGAGCCAGAGATTTACTGTCCGAAAGATACTAGCTTTGATGTTATAAATTGTGCTAATGTTGTTTACGAAGATTCCATACAAATACAATCTATTGGTGGGGATTTCCTAAATATTATTGTTGAAGACAAATGGGTGTTTGGCGATAAAGGTTTTGAAATTCTTAATCTCGGTGACTATGATATTAGTCCGCAAGACCCAGATAGTTTATTCTACATCAAGTTTAAATATACGAAGATAGCTGGTCAATCTGGGATAATCACAGATACTCTGATACTATACAACAACTCTCCAACCAAAGATAGTTGCAGAATAGCTGTAAGTATAAATTTATTAGATGCAACAGTATCGTTCTATAATGAAGCAAATACTAAAGAAATAGATACTTTAGATTTGGGTTCTATTTGCATTGGTGAAATAGCCACTGGAAAATTCAATATCAGAAATGATTCCAATTTTAATCTTACAGAATTAAGACTAGAAAAGAGTGGTAAAGGACAGGAAACTGACTTTACACTTAATCCTAATGTATTATCAGATATTGATGCTGGAGCAAGTAAGTTGATAGATGTTAGTTTCCAAGATTTGGATAATAATCCATTTGTTAATGGTGTTAGTATTAAGGTATTAATTTATTCTGAACAATGCCCCGACCCAATAGACTCGCTAATTGTGTTCGTAAAAGTAGTAACTAGTGAACTGACTTTGAGTGAAGCAGATAAGAGCTTGGATTTTGGTAGTGTACCGAAAGGACAAACTAAGGATATGACAGTTACACTTACTAATACTGGTGATAAACCGGCATTGATACAGTTGCCTACTGTACCCGCACCTTTTACATTGATTTCTCCGACTGTTGGTTCATTCCCGATAAAACTACAGCCGATTAAAACTGACCCAACAGCAAAGATAGACTTTACTTTTAGATATAGTCCGATAACAGAAGGCAATTCATTCGATAGTACTTTTTTCAAATCGATAGCAGATATCCCAACAAATAGTTGTGATTTCGAAATTAATATGAATCTGACTGGAACTTCTACTGTTGCCGAAATTAGCTTTAGTGATACATTGGACTTTGGTGTAATTTATGAATGCCTCACTGATACAACAGACGATGTCTATATTAGAAATTTATCTAACTTCGTAGTTACAATAGATACTGCCAATGCAAAATTGATTGGTGGAGATATTTCATTCTTCAAACTCTTAGCTAAGCCAAGAACAATCTCTGTGGGTGGGCAGAATCAGTTTAGAGTAAAATATGAGCCACCTGTTATACCTACTACATCTGGTTTTAAACAATCTAAAATACAATTCGAGTTAGACCCAACTACCGGTGAAGTTTTTGAAATAGTAGTCAGAGCGGAAGTAGATACTTTCTTAGTGGATTACTCACCGGGTAAACCCTTCGATATGGGCGATATACCTACAGGATTAAACGTACCTCCTAAGAAATTAAGGATTTCAAATTTTGGTAAATTACCGAGAACAGTTACTGGAATTACATTACCAGTAGGTAGCAAGTTGACAGTTACTCACCCTTCTGTTGTACCTGTGACAATTGCACCTGGGGGATGGGAAGAGTTCGATGTAGATATATCGCTATTATTAGATGAAGTTGGTCCATTTAGCGAAGATATTACATTTGACTTTGCAAAATGTGACAATAAACTACCAGTGACTGTAATAGCAAATGGGATAAAAGGGGAGTTAGAATTGATGACAGATTTAAACCTTGGTGATCAACCACCTTGTTTTGATATAACTACTTTCGTTAAATTCAGAAATATTGGGACAGCAGATATTTTATTAGATAGTGTGATAGTAGAAGAAAATGGAATTGAACTAGACAGATTTATGAATCTTCCTCAAACTTTGATAGTTAAGAATAATGGGAACCCATTTGGAGAAGACATACGTTTATCTAAATCTGGATTGAAAGATGGAACAAAATTCGAAGCAAATCTAACGGCTTATACTACTGAAAATGGTACATTCAAGAAGTACCCTTATACAATAACTGCGGATATTAAATCTGGTTTAGTTGTTACACCACAGCCAGTTGATTTTGGTATCGTTAACCTTGGTCAATCCAATACAATTAGTGTGACTGTAGCCAAAGACCCAGGTGCTCAATTCTCTGATACGGCATCTTTCCGAGTAGATGTTGACAGATTGAATATGGTATTCGGTTATAGCGATTACCAATTTAATTCGCCAGATTCATTATTTTTATTAGGGGGAGACCTACAACCGAAGACCTTTGATATTGTCTTTACTCCTACTAATAATCAAAATTTTGATGATACCTTGAATCTGAAAGTATCGATAAACGGTTGTGATTTCTTAATCCCAGTTGCTCTTCGTGGAGTGACTACGGTTGGTGATACGCTACTTATATATACTAAAGATATGTTAGAATTAGAGCCAAATATAGACCGATATAGAATACCTATTTATGGTAAGTTGATATCTAGTAATGCAGGAGTAGAGAAATCTGCTAATATAACTATATCAAATCTTGATATAGATTTCAATAAGACAATATTCTTCCCGATGACTATTACTAATGGTACTTTCACTAGAAGAGAGACAGATGCTGCTTCTACATTATTAAGTATAAATATGGAAAATGCTGTTGCTGTAAATACTTCTGATGAAGTAATTTTGACAGAATTAGTTGGTCCGACTATGTTGGGGGATAAAAAAGATAATCTGTTCCATCTGAGTGCTACTCCTTCACTTTTGGATAGTACTGGAATCTCTACTATAATAGCAACTAGTAGCTTCTTCAACCTCAAAGTTTGTTCAGAGGGTGGAGATAGATTATTAGAATATACACAAGGATTCAACTATACCTTGATTAACTCTTTGCAATCTATAGTGATTGAAGCGCATCTAGTTGAACCGGGAGTTCATAGAGTGCGATTAATGGATATGACTGGTAAAACAGAGCTTGTTAAAGAAATAGTTAGAACAAATAACGATGGAAACGATTATTCGATAGAGTATGATACTTCGCATTTGAGTAGCGGTGTATATTATATTCTTTTCGAAACTCCTGCTCGTTACAAAACACATAAATTAATAATAATAAAGTAATATGAAGAAAATTATAGTTTTAGTTTTAATATTTAGTTCTCTACTTGCTTATAGCAAAGAAGACGGCAGAAGAGTGTATAACAGTTATGGTTTTTTCACTGGTCTGAACTATAATATGTATAGCTCCGATTTTTCTACTCTTCCAGGCGTGCCTTGTTGTAGTCCATTGTTTGATAATGCGACAGGAGTAGGACTAAGCGTAGGGCTACTTGCAGATTTCCAAACTAATAATATACTCGAATACTCAGGATTTGATTTCCGATTATCTTTTGATATGCTCGATGCTGAGTACAATATACTAGAGCCCAAAGCTGGGAATGTAATAAAACAAGAACTAATAGATATTAATAATCCTTCGCAAACTCCCGTTGATGATGTTGCTATTAATCATAATCTGTTAATAGGGCTGAGTATAATCTCACTAGAGCCGACATTCAGATATTCACCTATTTATGATTTGAACCTCCACTTTGGGTTCAAGTTTGGTATTCCAGTGGCATCATCTTATAATCAGAGCTCGACTATTCAGTCTCCCGATTACATTCGTTTCAAAGAAGGTGGATTCAAAAGAAATGTGGCAAATGGTCCTGAAATCCCAGAGATTAATGGCTTCCAATCGTCACTTGTTTTGGGTGCAGGATATGAGTTTCCACTATCTAAGAAACTATATATAGTACCAGAGGTTCGTTATTTCCTTGCTTTGAATAATGTAAATATAGATACTTGGAAGGCAAATCACATGAGAATGGGCGTTGCATTCAAATACTACCCTATAAATGAAGTAGAAAAGCCAATTATTATGGATACTATTATTACTCGTGATACAACTATAGTTTACGATGCTGAATTAGATAGCCCCATTACCAATTTTGTTGATATGAGTATCAAGGAGACTAAAGATGAGACTGATGATAGAATATTCGTAACAAAGAACATAAACGAGAAATACGAGACCTTCTTACCAGAAGAAATAAATTTGGCAGCTAGAATAACTGGTCAGATAAATGAAGTAGAACAAATCGTTATAGAAGAGTTCGAAATGGAAGAGGGATTCCCGCTATTGCCTTATGTTTTCTTCCAAGAGGGTAAAGGGCAGCTTGCAGATTCGTACCAAAAGCTCCTAAGAAAAGAGGATACATCGAATAATTCAGGTTTGGCCTCTAGTTTCGACGAAGATAGTTTGGAATGGAATACTTTGAGGATTCATAATAATCTACTTAATATAGTAGGTAGTAGAATGACAAAAAATCCAAATTCGAAAATCACAGTTACTGGAACAAATAATAATAATGGCTCAGAGCAAAATAATATCGTACTTTCGGAAGAGAGAGCGAACTCTGTTAAAAATTACTTGCAAAGTGAATGGGGGATAGCACCCGATAGAATTAGTACTAATTCGAGGAACTTGCCATCTGTACCGGGTAATCCTGAGACTGTGGACGGCTCGCAAGAAAATCAGAGAGCCGAGATTACTTCAGATAGCTATGAACTAATGAAACCAGTATTTTTGAAAGATATAGTTAAAGTGTCAAATCCTCCGACTATTAATATAATGCCAGAAGTAAGCTCATCTAATACGAAGAGCGAGATTGATTATAATCTAGAAATCAAACAAGGCAATAATATACTAAGAACTGTTTCAAATAACGAAATAGGGAATGACGGCTACACTTGGGATATACTCGAAGAGCCACAGCCACTATTCGAAGAGCCGATTGAGATAACTCTGAATGCTAAGGATCAATATGGCAATAATGCAGAGGATATAAAGACTACTAAGGTTCAGCAGCTAACTATCAAAAAGAAAAGATATGAGCTGAAAGACGATAATAGAATAGAGAAGTTTGCACTTATAGTATTTGATTTTGATAAAGCGACTTTATCGGATAGACACAAAAAAGTGCTAGATGATATAAAAACTAGAATAGATGAAAATTCTCAAATTACTATAGAAGGATATACAGATAGAATAGGTACGGCAGATTATAATAAACAATTAGCTCAGAAGAGAGCTGAGGAAGTTAAAAAATATATAAATGCTGCCGAGAGCAAGGTGACTCTAAAAGCAATAGGGCAAGACGAGCTGTTATATGATAATGATTTACCACAAGGTAGGAATTATTCTAGAACGGTATTAGTAAAAATAATTACTCCAATTAAATAAAAGTGTAACTAAATTGCTTTTCAGATTGTCTATGATATAACAAAGCAAAAGCAAGATAAAAATCTAATGTTTAATTCAAAAAAATATGACCCAGATATAGAGCTAGATGAAGCGGTAGAAAACCTGAGAAAGGGTAGTGCCGAAGCATTCCAGATACTATATCATAAATATCATAACAGAGTTTATAGATTCTGCTTGCGTATGCTTGGTTCTGAAGCAATGGCGAAAGATGCGTTCCAAGAGACCTTTGTTAAAATCTACGAAAAGCGCGAATCTTTCAAAGGTGACAATTTTGCGGCATGGCTATTTACAATAGCAAGACATACTTGCTATAATATGTTAAGAGCAGCAAAAGTACATGCAAGCTTCGATGAGTCATATCACGAAGCCAGAGTACAAAGAACAACTGACTTTGGATTAAAACAAGCACTGGAAGAAGCTATTAATAGTCTTCCAACTTCACTTAAAGAGGCGTTTATCCTCCGTGAGTATGAAGAACTTTCGTACCAAGAAATAGCCGATATTTTGGAAATTGATCTTTCTTTAGCCAAAATAAGAGTTTTCAGATCAAGAAAAAGACTTAGACTAATATTAAAACCTTTAATGAAAGAATTAGATGAACATAGATAATTTAATATCGAAATATCTAGATGGTGAGCTTACTGAAAATGAAGATTTACAGTTACGCAATCTCATATCTTCTAACGATAAAGCTCGTGATATATTCAATACATATATTGATCTTCACATAGCTGCCAAAGAAGATGCCAAATCTGTCACTACTCCTGAAGAGTTGAAAAGCGAAACAGAAGATTTGGTGATGATGGCAATAATGAGTGCATCTGCAATGCCAGCTCCACCAGCGAAAAATTTGAATATATTTAATCTTTTCCCGAGACAACTAGTGTCTATGGTAGCTGCATTATTGCTAATCACATTCACTTATACTTCAGATATGAATATATTTAAGTATATAACTCCTTCTTATAGCAAAGCAGAAATGGCAATGGAAATACCCGTTGTTTCTAGTAGAGAAGTTAGTGTGTCAACTGCTGATAATTCAGTGAGTAATGCGATTACTCAATCAGTTGTTGGTAATACTATAGATGAGGTTATTGTTGATTCGGACGCTAGCACTACCGATTTGGAAGCAAACTCTGTAGCGAACGTAGAACCAATTTCTAAAGTAACTCAACGCAATACTCTAACTATAAAAGAGAATAACGATAATACAAAAGTGATTGCATCAGATAATAGCGAGGAACTAACAGTTAAAAACCTAAATCCTACTTTCACTATATTAGACGATAAAACAAATTCTTCGAATATGCAATATGGTGACATAGGGAATAAGCTAGGACTACAACAAAATAATATAACAATCAATAATATTCAGTTGACAGCATTTACTTCTAGTCCATATACTCTTTACGGATTCGATGATAAAGCAAATGCTTCGATTAATTCTTATTCTCAAGCAGTATCAGTTAACTTGAATGACAAAACTAGTGTTGGTCTTGAGATTGGCTATTCGGATATAGCTTATAGAGCAGAGACATTTACTCATACTAATGTATTGGATAAATACGGACGTGAGACTGGACAACAGATAGTGTTCAGAACAGAAAGAGACAAAGATTACGCAATGTATTGGGGACAAATGTTCGTCCAATCACAATTATATAAAATAGATAACTTCGATCTTGGGCTTAGATTGGGGTTAGGTGTTTCTGAAAGTGGGTTAACTAGTAATTCTAAATTACTAGCGTCGTATGAGTTAGTAAGTGGAATTAAACTTACAGCAGGTACAGAATTTAACTACTTTACGGTAGCTTTACCGCAACTAGTTAACTCATATACTCAGAATTATTATAGTTTCTCTATGGTTTATGGATTGCAATTTAATTTCTAAATTGTAAAAAAACTGTAAAGATATTTCAACACAATTGGTGTTGTTTAGAAAAAAACTATTATATTTGAAACAGGGCTTAAAATGAATAATCACTTTGTTAAGTAAATAAAATAATATAAATCGGTTCAGATTTTTATATTTTCTTTTATTGCAATACTTACCTTATAGTAGCTATTCCGCTTTTGCCTATTGAATTCTATGAATATGAAAAAAAATTAATTTATTAGGAGTTTATATCATGCTGAGAATAGCATTAATAGCAATATTAAGTCTTGCATTTATTTTACCGCAGTCGCTCACTGCCGGTGTAAACGGTACCGTCAAAGGTGAAGTTTTAGACGAAAACGGTAATCCAGCGATTGGAGCATCAGTACTTTTAGTCGGAACTACTCAAGGAGCAAACGTAAAAGCTAACGGTAAGTTTGCAATTCCTGGTGTTAGGGCTGGTTCTTACGAACTGAAAGTGACTTATGCCGGATATCAAGCAATGATTAAAAAAATAACTGTGAGTGCTGATCAAACGACAGTGGCTAATTTTAAACTTTCAACATTTACAACTGACGTTATCGAGGTTATTGGTGAGCTAACAATCGATCCAAATAAAATTGGTACAGTGACCAAATTCAGTAAAGAAGATTTAGAAAGAACTGCTAGTAACGGTATAACTTCGATAGTTTCTCAATCCTCTGGGGTTGTTAATAATGGTGATGGTTATAACATTCGTGGAACTAGAGCAAACGACACACAAGTATTAGTTGACGGTCTAGACGTGGGTAACCAATTTACAGGAGCATTTGGTGCTTCTGGTACTGCTTTTGCACCGATGGTTTCATCTTATGCCACTGAAGAAATTCAAGTTAAAAAAGGTGGGTCGGGCGCACAACAAGGTAACTCAATGGGTGGTACAGTTAATACTGTTGTTAAATCAGGTGAGTCAGAAAGATATGATGGCTTTATGGCCTTTAGAACTGATTTACCTTCATTGAACGGTTCGCAAGGCGAAGGTGTATCACTTATAAGAGATGGTAATTCTTTTGATATAATCGAACAAGGCGAAGGAAGACAATTAGAAGGTGATAACATAACAAATCTTGAATTTGGATTTGGTGGTCCTATACCTGGTCTTGATGATGCATTAAAATCAGCAACATTCTATTTAACTGGTAGATACGAACACAGACAAAACTACGGCTCTGGTTACGAATATTATGCTCCAGTTGTTAATGACTTTGCTGGAAACAAATTAATGGGTGGTGAGAATCTTGGCCAATTAGACAACCAAAGATCATGGGTGAAAAACCTAACAGGTAGAATGACATTCGGGCTTACAAATAATGTATCAGTTTCAATTGGTGGACAATTAGGTCAAACTAATTTAGAAAGCCAAGGTTTGAGTACTCTTTATATGAATCAAGAGGGCTTTATAAACGGTGAATCTAATGGTATAGAAGAACGATTTGCAAAATTGAATGTGACTAACACCGATGTTAATAATGTGTTTGTTAAATTAAAACATTCTTTCCCAGAAGCATCAGCTTTCTATGATATTAGATTATCTTCTAACGTAAATAATGACTATACAGGTAGAAGAGTAGATCCAGGATCTGATCCATCTTACTTTGGTGGATTTGATATACTTATACCAACAGATAATTATGCAATACAAGAGTTTGATAATGGTGTTAGAATATTAACTGAAGGGTTAAAAGATAGAATAGCTGATCAATACACTCCTGTACTGAATACAGTATATCCACAAGATGGAAATACGGTTGCTGGAAAAGAAGATTACTATGTTGTTAACCCTCTTTCTGGGTATGTAGAAAGTACTCCTGTTTCAACTTATAGAAACCCTTATGGTACTAACCAGTTCTTTACTGGACACGGTAGTTATGGATTCCAATTCAGAAAAGGTAATTACTTACAAGCTGATGGTAACTTCACTAAGTATATTTCGGGTGATAGATTCGAGCACAATCTACAAGCTGGTTTTGAAGTAAGAACTTATACTATGGGTTTCCACTCTAACTCATCTCCAACAACTGATGAATCGAATGACGTTTATTCTTCTGATTTTGGAGGTAATATATATGCCGAGTCTCAAAGAGTTTATGATTTGACAAGTGAGGAATTTAATCCGTTTAGAGCTGCAGTATTTGTTCAAGATCAAATTACATTCGAAGGGATTATTATTACTCCTGGTTTAAGATTCGATATGTTTGATGCAAATTCAATTTATAGAATTCAACTACAACCACTTGTCCAAAGAAGTGATGAGGAAGGATTTGCGAATACTACTGCAAAGCTTATGTTTAGTCCAAGATTGAATGCAAGTTATCCAATAACTGACAAATCAGTATTCAAAATGAACTTCGGTGTTTACTACCAAATGCCTCAATTACAATATATGTTTGATGGTACTAACCTCGTAACTAGAAAAGTAAACTTACCTATTATTGGTGATCCTAATATGGACCCACAAAGAACTAACAAATATGAAGTAGGTTATACTTCTGAATTGACAGAAGATTTTGCTTTAGACATCAACGCATATTACAATGATATTTATAATCAATTGGGTTATGCATTTGTAGCTGCAGAAGAGCCATACTATTTAGCTGAAGTTGGTCAATACGGTACTAACAAAGGTGTAGAGATAGACCTTAGAAAAAGAATAAAAGACCACTTTGGATTTAGATTGGCATACACTCTAGGTTCAATCAATGGTACAAGTGAAGGTGAAAGATCAAATATTGGGATTAATTTTGACCCAATCCTTTCTATTCCTGCTTTACCTTTATCCACTTTCAGATTGGGTAGAGATATTACTCATAGGTTAACAGCAGTATTAAATTTCGAATGGGGTGAAGAAGAAGGTCCAGCAATTGGTGGTATAAACTTATTAGAAAATGCTTATGTAAGTTTAACAGGTAACTTGAGATCAGGTGTACCATATACACTAACACAAGTTAACGGTTCTGGGCAATTATCAGAAATTAATGCACTACAAGGTCCTTCTGTATGGAGTGTGGATACTAGAATAGGTAAGAAATTTGCAATGAGTGATATATTTGGCGAAGGAATGGGTAATACATCTATTGAATTCTATGTAGATATATTCAATTTGACTAATAGAACTGAAGCTACTGCTGTATATGGCGGTACACAAAGTTCACTTAACAACGGTACTCTTGATCTAGTTCAATTAGGTAGTTTTTCTCCTAATACTTTCTTTGACCGAGGTAATCCTGCTGTTGCGGCTTCTTATAATAGTAATCAATATAATCAATTTGGTGAAAGAATTTACTATATCTCTGCTGATTTAGATGGAAACGGTATCTTGACGAGAGAAGAACAATTCGAAAATTACTACACTGCATTAGAAGAAATTACTTATAAAAATAAACCATTATACCAACTACCAAGAACAATATTCTTTGGTGCTGTTATTAGGTTTTAAAAAAGAAATAAAATTAAATTATTTGGAGTTAATATGAATTTTCTAAAGAAAATAATTTTCATTACAATGCTGTTAGTATTTGCATCGCAAATATCTCACGCATTACCGAATGAAAAATATATGAAGAAGAAAGAAAACAAGGTACAGCGTGACCCCTATGGCTTTCTTGATTATCAAAAGAACACATTAAGTAATATAGAGACAATAATCTCGAATTATGGTATGATTGGATTGAATAAGCCATTGAATATAGGGTCAGGTTATTTTCCACGTAATTCACGTAACCAATATATTTATGGTGGTGGGATTTGGTATGCAGCACAAAAGAAAGTACCATATTTCGATAGTGCTTCCCAAACTACCCAATATAATATGAGTAAACTTGTTTCTATTTCTTATAACCCAAGTCGTGGTGCATCATGGCAAACTCCCGGTAGAATTGAAGATGGAAGTTTACTTCAAGATGATCCAGAGAAATACAAAGTTTACTTATCTACTGATTATTCTAGAACTACGGGTGCTACATTAGACCCTACTAGAAAGGATACACCATATTGGCCTGTTTGGGATACTCAAATAGCAGATACACTTGCTTATAGTAGATACTTTGGTGATTATACTCATGCTGAAGAAGAAAGAAATACGACGACTCATCCCAAAGGTCCAGCGATGATATCTGGTGAAGATATTTTTACAACTTATCATGACTTAGATATTGCTCGTTACGAAGGGTCTATTTCTCGAAGAAGACAACAAGGATACCCTATGGGTTTGCAATTTGAATTCACCATTTATTCTTGGGGATTCGGTCGCTACCAAAATTTCTTCTTCTGTCTATATGATGTTATCAATATGTCAGAAGACACACTATACGAATGTTGGTTAGCTCCTATTATGGATGTCGATTTGGCTAGAAGACCATTAGAAAGAGCTGGTGCATCAAACGATAGAGTAAGTTATTGGTACGAAAACCCAGAGTTTAACTTAGCATATCAGTTCACAGATGGACAATTTGGTGAGCAAGGTAATGGTTTTGGTTACTTAGGGTTTGACTTCTTGGAGTCACCTACAATTATCAGACCTCCACTTCTTGATGCAGATGGAAAACTACAAGAAGAAATTATATGTCGTAATGTAGGTAATGGTATAGAAATATGTGATACTACATATTTGGCCGATAAACAACACCCTGATTATCAATTCCTCCGCAAAGATTCTGCATTTTATGATAATTCTAATCAATTAGGTCTAGTAACTTTCAAAAACTGGAATTCTCAACAAGATATAGATGAAGATGTTGCAAGATATAATTATATTTCTGAAGGTGTGACGGATGTTGACTTTGGACCTGGTGATAAACGATTTATGATGGCAACAGGTGCATTCCACATGAGACCGGGAGATACATCTAGAACTGTAGTGGCTATTATGATAGCAACACCTTCTAAAACTGGTGATGCTGATGGTACATTCGAAGATAGACAAGGTCTAAAAGATTTGGATATATTTGCTCAAGAAGTTTATGATAATAACTTTAGAGCTCCAAGACCTCCAGATGCAGCAAAGATAAAATATTACAAAGCTTTGAATAATGGTATTACTATTGCTTGGGATTCAACTTCTGAATTATCTTTTGATAGAGAAGAAGCTGGACTAGATTTCCTAGGATATAGAATAGATAGAGGTAGAGTAGCAGATTTGGATACATTTAATATTAATCAAATTTCTGCTAACGTTGATTACCCTAGAGGTGCTGGTCCTTATGGTTGGAAAGAAGTGGCAAGATACCAATTACCTAAACCATACTTAACATCATCAAGAATAGTGAATGACCCTAATTTAGGAAATTCTGAAATTGACTCGATAATGATTGTTGGTCCAACTTTCGATGAGAATGGTGTAATAAAAGACTCAAGTGCTATTAGGGTAATAAGAGCTGGACAAGGTATATTATTCCACTCACCATCAGCTACTTTCCAAGCAAGAAATAGATACATTCCTTCTATTGCTGGTATTAACCCAATCGCTCCGTGGGGTGAACTTTACAAATCGGTTGCTGATGAAGAGTTTACTACAGCTGAATATGATAGTTATAATGCGTATCCAAAATTCAACTCTAAAAAGAAGTTGTTTGATTCTTATTTAGTTGGAGATATAAAACTAGATAGAGCTAGAGTACCATTTAACCCATTATTTGTTGACTATTATACTTTTGAAGTATCAAAGTCATACAAAGAAAACGTATTGGATTCACAAGCTATAGATGGTATAGTAGTTAGATATGAAACAACTACTGTAAAAGATCCTAATGATTCCACAAAAACAATTGAAGTTGAAACATCGGTAGTTGACTCAGTTTACTTTGTAAATACGGGACGATTATTGAAAGATGGTGGCACTAATAGATATATATTGGATGGTGCATTACCTATTTCAGATTATTCATTGGCTATGACAGATTCTAATCGTGTTAAAAGAACATTAGATTTACTTTATTCTTATATCCAAACAGGTAAAGTTACTTATAATTTCCCAGATTTCGAATCAGATTCAGTAATAAAGCATAATGTAATGCTTCCATATATGGAAAGAATCACAAATAACCGTACATTCACAGATATTGGTGATGACAACCGTGACAATATAATGTCTTCCACTGATGATTTCGATAATACTGAGAAATTAATAAATAATACTCCTTACTTCTACAGAGTTTTAGCTTATGATCAAGGTGATGCAAGTCAACCTACTCCTAGGAAGATAAACAGTAGTGTACCCAATGTCAACCTAGTTGAGACTTTCCCAGAAGCGAATGAAGTTGGGTCTAAGTTGAAATTTGAAATAATTGATATGGACTCAAGTAAGTTCAATGGGTTATATGATTTCGAGTTCTTTGCAATTGATGAAGATAGAGCAAAACAATTATTCTTAGGTGATACTTTAGAATTAGATTTTGGCGTATTGTGGAATCACTCTACTATTAACCTTAGAGTTAGAGGGGTGAACTTAGGTAATCCTGAAGTTACAACATCTAATTATATAAGAATTGCGACACTTATAAACTTATCTAAAGATAGTGCATTACTTTATCAACAACCAATACAATTCAATCCGAATGGTTGTTTTACTTCTGACGAAGTTGCTTCAGCACTCTATGAAAATGCAGCTATTATAGCTGGGAATTATGAAGCAGTAACTGATGAAGTTACAGGTGATACAATTACAACCTTTGGGGTTTGGAATAACTCAGAAGTACTAGATTATTCTGGTATCTTCACAACAGGTGACTTTACATCTCAAAATCACTGTAACACAGGATTTTTCTTACCTCCGGCTTATGGAACAATAGGATTTGATTTCAAATTTGCTTTACTTCAACATGGTGGTAGATACCGTGCTGATAAATTTGAAATACTAGAAGGTGATGCTGAGACTACACTTTATACTTTGGAAGATAGAAATTCTGATGATCCATATAATGGAACTTTAAGATCTCAACCAATTGATACAATACAAAACGGATTATTCTTATTATCTGGTGAAAATAATACAAGTCGTGCTACAGAATTCATAAGTAGTAGATATGGTTCATTTAATAACGGGCCTGTAGATGTTACTCTTGAGTTTGTAGGAAAGGGTACTGAAACAATAGAACTTGAATTTGGTAGAGGAGCAGATGGTGAAAAAACAAGTACAACTGAAAGTAGTACATTTACTGTTGATTATCTGGATGTTAAACTTGTTAATAATTATGAGTTCACAACTTCTGGTCTTAAATCAAGCGTTAAGATTGAGACAGGAAATGTAGTAGAACATCTATCAATAGACCCAATCACAGATGGTGAATTGATAACGACATCTGGTTTGGAAACAGTAAGACGTAAAGCATACCCAGACCCAAGAAACATTACTTCAATGGGAATGGAAATAGATGATTACATTGGTAAATTTAATCTCGCATCATTTGCACATGTTAACGTAGATGTGAATTCGGGTCTTCCTTCAAAGAAAGCTCGTTCAATTGCGAGACCTGTAAATAATCCGAAGTTGCTAGATATATTAGAAACATATTCTGGTTTACCTCAAGGACGCTATTACTTATCTGGAACTGATGGTAAAGGAAATAGAGTTGATTTTATTAATCAACTCAATCTATCAGGCGCACAATTTGTATTTGATAATGCAAACATTCAGAGAACGTGGAATGGTCTTACAGACGAAACTAAATTTATTCCAACATCAATCAGAAATGATCAAACTTTAAAACTTGACGCAAAAGACTTCGAAGTTGGTGATAAAGTTAGAATGACTACTAATGGTGGTGCTTCTGGTTTACCATTACCTAATGCGAAATTGAAAGTGGTACTAAGAGACGCAACAACTGGCGGATTGACTGATGATCAAATGGAAGGTATTAGGGTAGTTCCTAACCCTTACTATATAACTCATCAAAATGAGCAAACACCTTATGAAAGTAAGTTATACTTTACTAAAGTGCCTGCTGGCTCTACTATCAACATATATACAGTAACTGGTAATCTAGTAAAAACTATCAAGCATGAGCCATTTGGGGCTGAAACTGGTGAAGGTAGAGTTGCTGTTAATGTTTGGGATATGATTATGAAAAACGGGCTAAGAGTGCAATCGCAAACTCTTGTAGCTCAGATTATTGCACCAAATGGCGCTGAGACTATTGAGAGATTCTCAATTGTAGTTGGTACATTTAATGTTTACGACAAATAAAATCGAAGGAAAAATGAATATGAAAAAGATAATAATGATATTAATTTTGTTACCTCTTCTCAACTTACAAGCAGCTGATGAAAGCGGTAGAGTCTTCTCTGCTTCAAATGCCAAAGATTTTACTAAAGTCGGTGCTGATGGTGGACAATTTTTAAAGATTGGTGTAGGAGCTCGTGGTACAGGTATGGCGGGGGCATTTAGTGCTTTGACTAATGATCTAACTGCATTGCACTATAACCCAGCTGGTATTATTGAGCAAGAAGGTGTAACAACTAACTTCTCTTATACTTCTTGGTTTGGTGGTTTCTCTCACAATTTTGCAGCAGTCGCTTTCCCTATTAGTTCACAATATAGACTAGCTATTAGTATGGTTAACTTTAGTACTGGCGATATAGAAGAAACTACTTTATTGCAAGATCAGGGTACTGGTAGAAATTACTCAGTTGACGATGTTTCTATGCAAATGACTTTTGCTGGTAAATTAACTGACCAATTTTCTTTCGGTGTTACTGCTAAGTATGTACAACTAGCTTTTGCTGATGTATCAAGTGGCGGTTTGGCTATAGACGTTGGGACTCACTATGATACTGGTATCGAGGGTATCAAATTTGGCTTCTCTGTCCATAACTTAGGTACTGACCACGCGTATAGTGGTACAGGCCTTGCTGATAGAAATAAAGTAAATGATTATATCCAAAGTTTACCTAAGGACTTAGAATATACTGCTTACAAATTCTCTCTACCTTTGATGTTTAGAGTTGGATTTGGTAAAGAGATTTACTCAGATGAGATGAATCAATTAGATGCTGCATTTGACTTTGTTGCTTCTTCTGATTCACCTGAGCAATATGTAGTTGGTTTTGAGTACTCTTGGAGTGATTTAGTATTCGTCAGAGGTGGCTATTTACTTGGTCACGACCAATTAGGTCTGGCTGGTGGTGTTGGACTTAATTATAATAGTGGTGGGTTCAATGGAGCTCTAGACTATTCTATCAACCCAACTGCGGATATTGGACTAATCAACAGATTTACTGTTGGTCTTGATTTCTAATTTGAATAAAATAATTTAATTCAATGCCGTTAAGTATAATTATATTTGACGGCATTTTTATATGAAAACATTACTCTATATAGCATTACTTCTTATTATAATACAACTGAAGGCATTTTCAGTTGAGTTCAATATATTGCAATTCAGATATGACGAAAGTAAAACCTTGCTTGAATTTAATTATCAATTGCATAATGACAGCTTAGATTATAAATTATCTAAAGATAGTTCATTAGCATCGACTTTGGAATTCAACATCATTATATCTTCTACCGGGATAGAATCAATTAATAATACCTGGGAGTTTACTTATCATAGAAAACAATCCGATTCTTCACTTGTCCTTTTTGATAAGAAGTTCTTTACTATCTTCCCTGGTCAGTATGAATATAAGGTTACTGTAAGTGACGGTACGAAGGAGACCAAAGTTTTTACGGGCAAAATCAATGTTAGGGATTTCAATAAGAAAACAGTTCTTATATCTGATATTCTACTAGCTCACCAGATTGATAATTTTGAACCTACTCAGCATAATCCTTTATTCAAGAAGAATAGACTCTTCGCTATACCCAATGTAGAACACACTATCAGTGGTATATACCCATTCTTGAAATATTACTTCGAGGTTTATGGTATAGATACGAGCTTTACTAATAGTATTGAAGTTGAGTATATAGTCCAAACAGGCGATAATAAAACAGTAAGCAGTTTCAGAAAGAAAAAGGGGAACACAGGAACATCATTCTATGATTATGGTATGATACCAGTTGATACTCTTAAAAATGGAGTATATAAGCTCCAAGTTAATGTCTCTAACAATGATAAGGTTCTACAATCACAGTTAACCAAATTCTATGTTTTAGACCCAACTAGGGATTTTCATATAAGTGATAAGTATATTGAGAATATTACTTTTGAACGTAGTCCATTTGCAATTATGTTAGAAGAGCGAGTGAGATACGAGTACGAGACTATGAAAATATTATTGACAGAGTTCGAAGTCGAGAAATATGAAATGCTTAATTCATTACGTGCTCAACAAAGAGCACTCTTTACTTATTGGAAAGAAAGAGATCCCGACACAACAACTACAGTAAATGAGCTAATGACTGTGTTTCAAGAGAGGATAGAATATGCTTCGAAGTACTTTTCAAGAGGTGATATTATGCCAGGTTGGAAGTCCGAAAGAGGAAGAATACTCTTGAAATTTGGATTTCCTACTAACCGTGAAATATTCCGATCAAAAGGTGACCAAAAGGCAGCTGAGGAATGGCAATACGACGAGTTATATGGTGGATCATATTTCTTTTTCGTGGATAGATATGGAGACAATTCATTCTTGCTTGTACACTCTACTGCACCGGGTGAAGTTAAAAACTTCAATTGGTTTCAAGAGTTTAACCCTGCTATCGAAAATGACGGTAGCCCCAAATACAATAGTAGCAGAAATAATAGTAGATAATGAAGAATCTTATACAAAAAATATCTTTGTTATTTTTCAAACTTCTACGCAGTTTTCTTAAACTTCTACCTGAATCTTTGAAAATCGGAATAGGTAAACTATTCGGTTTAGCTATGATTATTGCGTCATCAAATCGAAAAAAAATAACGTATAATAATATAAAAGAATCTAATCTCACCTACTCTGATAAAGAAATTAGAAAAATTCTCAAAGAATCTTACCAAAATCTGGGTATAACATTAGTCGAATTGCTGACTATAGACACTTATGATTTCAACTCGACCTCACCCAAAATTTACTATTCCAATATAGAAATAATCACAAAAGCTAAAGAAAAAGGTAAAGGAGTAATTCTTTTGTCTGGGCATTTTGGGAATTGGGAGCTTTTAGCTTACTCGGCAAGTATTCTTTTATGTGAAGCACTACATATAGTGATTAAATATCAGATGAATCCCTACACGGACAAATATCTCAGGAATTTGCGTAAAAGAGGTGGGAATCAACTTATAGATATGAATAAGGCAGGTATGACTTTAGTTAAAGTCCTTAAACGTAATAGTATAATAGCAATGCTTTCTGATCAGCGAGCAGGCAAAAAAGAAGGTTTAGTTTTAGATTTCCTTGGGAGACCAGCTAGAACATACAAGGCACCTGCTTTATTAGCTTTGAAGTTCAAAACACCTATTATAGTTGGTTTTGCGATACGTGATGATAAGAATAATTATAAGGTTGACTTAGTAGAAATAGACCATTCTGATTTGGAGGACAACGCCGAAGGGATAGAGGAACTAACAAAAAGATACTTAGATTTATTAGAAAATGCTATAAAAGAGAACCCAGGCCTATGGGCTTGGCAACATAACCGATGGAAAATAGACTGATAGAAATTGCTCCTAATAGTAAAATATTAATAATCAATACTGCTTTTCTTGGCGATATTGCGTTAACTGCTTTTCTAACTCAAAGGATAAAGAACACTCAAGAATGCATCATATCTGTCCTGACCACAAAAGCTGGGGCACAAGTCCTTTCGCCGGTTAAATCCATTGACAGCTTGTTTATAGTAGATAAAAAGGGCTCTCATAAATCGATGAGTAATACAATAGAGTTTGCAAAGAGTCTTTCTACCTATAATTTTGATATTATTATATCTCTTCACAAATCTTATCGCACTTCACAGATAGTGAAGAATATTTCCGCACCTATAAAATTGGGTTTTGATAATGCCAGTAATTCTCGTGTTTATACGCATAAAGTAAAATACAAAACGCATCTGCACGAGGCTCTTCGCTATATTTCTACTCTTTTCGATGATATGAATTTGGTTAATATAGAACTAGACTTGACTATGGATGACAAATTATTCGTTGAGAACATACTAGTCCAACAAAAGTTCGATGAATCTAAAAAGACTATTGTACTTGCACCCGGCTCAGTTTGGGCAACTAAAAAATGGGGGAGTGGCAACTATTCAGATTTGGCAGATTTATTAAAAAGCGATTATAATGTAGTTGTAGTTGGAAGTAAACAAGATAGTATAGAGACTAGCTCAGGGGTTATTAACCTATGTGGTCAGACTACAATAGCTCAGACATATCAGCTACTATCGAACGCAGAAATACTAGTTACTAACGATAGTGCGCCGACTCATTTTGCATCGCTAACCAATACTCCGACCATCACTATATTTGGAGCTACACACCCAATGTTCGGCTTCGGGCCTCAGGCAGAAAAGAGCAGAGTAGTACAGAACGAAACGCTAAAGTGCCGACCTTGCAGAATACACGGCTCTGACGAATGTCCCATTGGTACTCACGAATGTATGACTTCTATAAAGCCACAAAAGATAGTGGAACACATAAATGAGATGATTCAGAGTAGTTAGGGTTTTGCCATTTCTACTATCATTTCGTATTCTTCCTTCTGAACTAAGCTCACAGACAATCTAGAATTACGAACTAAGTGCATTTCGCTAAGAGAGTCTATTCCCTTAATATCAGCCAAATTTACGGGGTTTGCAAAAGTCTTTTTGTACTTAACTTCTACAACTACCCAGTTCGTATCTTCTGTTGTTGGGTCTTGATAGTGTTCTTTTACTATTTCTACTTCGCCGACTACTTGCCTATCTTTACCGCTATGATAAAAAAGGGCTATGTCGCCCTTTTTCATTTCTCTCATAAAGTTTCTAGCTTGGTAGTTCCTAACGCCGTCCCACATAGTCTTCTTATCAGATTTCATCTGTTCGAAGCTATAAGTGTGCGGCTCAGATTTGATTAACCAGTAATTCATATTTACTTGAATGATTTGAATAATTCTGATTCAACTGAAACAGAGTCAGGAGTTGAAGTCAAATCATAAATCTCTGACCCACTTTTCGCGAATAATTGAGGCAAATCTGTTACTGTTATGAAGTCTTTCTCTGGGTAACTATAAGATTCGTCTAGCATTATGTACATATTTATGTTGTCATGGCTGATGCCAGCTGCATCAATTGTTTTCAGCATTCTAGGTAATAGCTTAGTGCTTGCATTACATTGACAATCCATTTTCAAATAGAAGTAAAATTGATCATCACTAGAACTAAATACAGATTTTAGACTATCTACATAATCTGAGTTTGGCGTATAAGTATTGTAACTTGTTTCAAAAGTTTCAAAACCCGGTTGAGTTTTCAACTCATCCATACTAACTTTAGTCGCATTTTTATCAATGGGCTCCGTAGTAGTATCGCTACAGCTAATAAATAGACCTAACATCAAAACGAACAATAACTTTTTCATACATTTTCCTTTTTTGGTTTCTACTAATTTACAAATAACAGTTGAATAAGGAAAGAGTCACAATATAAATGAAGATAAATAAATTTGGGGTGTGGGATTATAACTCAGATTGCGATGATTCACAAGGCCTCTTCTCTTTCTGGATTCTTCTATTTGTTGTTAAGCTTAATAAATTGAACTTTCATTCTTAACCACGGTTTATATAACTTTCATCTGACCAGAAATAATCATCATTAACCAAATAATCTATGCCTTTATCCTTGAGAATTTTACTACATTCTATTGTCACGCTATAGGTTATAAGGACAATATCCTTATATTTAACTGTTACTTTATTTAGTACTTTAATTAACTCTTTTGAAATAGTTACATTCTTATTGTTTATCTTAAAAAATACTACAGTCTTGCCAATATGCATGTCTGTCAAATGGACAAAATACAGATTAGGCACTTTCTTGAAGTCCTCCTTTGTATTTAATTCTATTTCTTGATAGTTAATCATTTGTCTATTAATTGCACACAGCATGTTAGTATATAAAAAGTAGGCGATTTCGAATCATCAAATTTTCGAACAATCACAAGGTTTGATAAGAGCCATAAGCCTTAAATTTAGTGCTGTTTCGGCTATTATTTTTATGTCGTGTTAGTCATTGGTTTTTTCTTTAAGTTTTTCCTTTATAGTTTTGTTCCATTCATCTTTTAAAATACTCAATACTATACTATCTCTTCTTGACCCATCTGGTTTGTAGTTATTACCTCTTAGTACACCTTCTACAACGCATCCAATGCTTTTCATTGCATTTATACTTCTTATGTTTTCATTGTCTGCTCTAAATTCCACTCGTTCCATTTTCAAAACTTCAAATGCAAATTTCAAGAGCAAATATTTGCAGTTTTTATTAATTCCAGTTCCTTGAAATTCTTTTCCGTACCAAGTAAATCCAAGTTGAAGTGTCGCATTATCTGATTGAATGTCATAAAACCTGGTGCTACCTGCATATTGATTTGTACGTTTGTCAAAGACAAGAAAAGGATATGAATTTTTATTATTTCTTCCTTCAATGGCTTTGTCAATATAGAGTTTCAATTTTTCTGGTGAATTTGCTTGAATTAGAGAATATTTCCATAGTTCAGGTTCGTTAATTGAAAAATGAATTAAATTTTCAAAGTCATCGCTCTTTAAAGGAGTTAATTTAACGATGCTGTTTTCAAGAATATATTCTTCCTTAAAGTCTATCATAATACATTACTTTATTAATTCCATTAATTTTTCAGGATTTTTCAATTGCTTAAATCCGTATTTCTCATAAAGTTTATGTGCGTCACTTGTGGCAAGTCTCCATACTTTTACATCTTCTAAATCAGGATAATTCATAATAAAATCCATTAGAATTTTTGAATAACCTTTACCTTGATGTACTTCTGTTATAAATACATCCATAAGATATCCAAATTGTCCATAGTCTGTAACAACTCTTGCATAACCAATTTGAAAGTCATTTAAAAAAACTCCAAAGTTCAAAGAATTATTTATTATAACCTTCATATTTTCCAAAGTCCGACCTTTAGCCCAATATGATTTAGAAATAAATGAATTGATAAATTCTATGTCTAGCTTATTTTTATCAGTCGTTATTTTTATTTCAGAATTCATTTTTCACAGAGTGTTATTTATGCTTGCCATTAACTATCCAAATTTACGAAAATTAGTAGTTATATATTGGTAGTAAATTAGAACAAAGTTAATTTATTGATTTGACAACAAAAAAAAGGGAACAATTTCTTGTTCCCTTAGAGTTTTTCTTTTCTATATCGTCTTTATTAAAGAGCAGATTTGATGAATGAGAGCATACCACCTGGGTTAAGCCCTAATATCAAAACGACTGCACTTGTTACGAATACAAGTATTCTAGATGCATTCCACGGTAGTGACTTGCCCATTACGTCTTCCGAATCAGTAAAGTACATTTTTACTATCAAACCAATGTAGAATACAACTGAGATAATAGATGATACTACTGCAATCAATGCTAACCATAAGTGACCAGAGTTAATCACGGACATAAATAAGTAGTACTTACCAAAGAATCCAGCCATAGGAGGAATCCCAGCCAATGAGAACATAAATAAAGCCATAATAGCTGCTAGTGCAGGTTGTCTTTTGCTCAATCCAGCATAATCATCATATTCCAAATACTTGTCTGTATCTCTTTCTAAGAGCCCAACTATGATAAATGCACCAATCTGCATAAATGTATATACAACCACGTAGAACATCAATGCAGACCAACCAGCAGCACTATTAGCTACTATACCCATAAGCATATAACCAGCGTGTGCTACTGAAGAGTATGCTAACATACGCTTCACGTTCTTTTGAACCAATGCCGTTAGATTACCTACTAACATAGTAAGAGCAGAAATAGCAGCGATTGCAGTGATTAGTTTGTCTGTGTCTATTGCTGATTCTAATCCACTAGGGTCAAAGCCTGCTGGGATAATTGTTTTTGCGATGATGATGAATGCAGATAATGCCGCAGCTTTACCAGCAGTACTCATGAAAGATGTCACAACTGTCGGTGATCCAGAATAAACGTCCGGTGCCCATTGGTGAAAAGGGAATGCTGATGATTTGAAGCTAAGCCCCATTATCATTAGAGCAGCTCCAAACATTAGGTATGCACTATTAGCATTTCCACTAACTATAGCAGCTGTTATTTCTGGGAAGAACATACTGCCAGTACTACCATATAGCATAGCCATACCATATACCAGGAATCCAGTTGAGAACGCTCCAAGTAAGAAATACTTCAATGAAGCTTCTACCGATTGTGCTGCAAACCTGAAATAGCCAGCCATAACGTAGAATGTAATAGACATCAACTCTATACCAATAAATAGAGTTAGCAAGTGATTAGAGTGTGCCATTATCATCATACCAGCAAGGGCATAAAGTACTAGATTATAAAATTCGTTTAATTCAGTTTTAACAGAATCCAAATAGTTACGTGCATTCAGTATTATTAGCAATGCTCCGACACAAAATAGTAAATCGAAGAAGGCAGAAAACCCACCGAATGTCAACATATTAGACGTTATTAGGTTAGCACCATCTAGATTAATTCCTGCTATATTCAAGTAGAAATTGTTCAATGCGAATCCACCTACTGCAACTATACTTATTATAGATAGATAATAGCCACTGTTTTTGCTATTTGGATTTATTGCATCTACCAGAATTGAAATAACTGACATAACGCCAACTATAATCAAGGGTAAAAGTAAAATAAATTCTGAACTCATATTCATCTTTCCGTATTTAAAGTAATTTTCTAATTATTTTCTGTTAGGACTTCTTTAGGTTCCATATTGATTGTGCCATTATTGAGATCTAACTCAACTTGCTCAATCTTCTTCACTAACTGCTTAGTCGATGTTTCTGATTTACTCATGAATGTATTAGGATAAACTCCTAACCACACTATAAAGATAACCAATGGAACTAACATAGCCCATTCAGTTTTGTTCAAATCAGATAGATTTTCGTTTTCTTTGTTGCTCAATGCACCAAATACAACTCTACCGAACATCCATAATAAGTAACAAGCAGCGAAGATAACACCAGTAGTAGCTACTACTGCATACCATATATTATCTAATACAGTAGAAGTGAATGCTCCTAATAAAGTCAGGAACTCGCCGATAAACCCATTTAAACCGGGTAAACCAACAGATGCAAACATTGATATTCCAAAGAATATAGTGTACATAGGCATAACACGAGCTAAGCCACCAAACTCAGATATTTCTCTAGTGTGTCTTCTTTCATAGATTATACCAACACAGATGAATAGTGCTCCTGTCGATAAACCGTGATTTACCATTTGGATGATTGCACCTTGTATCCCTGTCTCGTTCATAGCGAATATACCTAGAACAACGAATCCTAAGTGGGCTACTGATGAATATGCAATAATCTTTTTGACATCTGTTTGCACTAGTGCAACTAATGCACCATATATAATACCAACTACTGCAAGGAAGGATATCGGTCCTGCCCAATCAATAGATGATACCGGGAATAATTCTAAGTTGAATCTGATCAAACCATAAGTACCCATTTTAAGCAATACACCAGCTAGTATAACAGAACCAGGAGTTGGTGCCATCGTATGTGCATCTGGCAACCATGTATGTAATGGGAATAATGGAACTTTAATCAAGAATGAAAGTGCAAATGCAAGGAATAACCAATTTTGTACATCTGGAGCTATAGCAGCACTGTGTTGTTTGATCAATAAGTAATCAGATGTGAAGCCAGTTGGTAATGATAAAACATCACCACCAATATGTAGTCCTAACCAGACGATAGCTACTAACATAAATAGTGAACCAACGATTGTATATACGAAGAACTTAACTGCTGCATATATTCTGTCTTTACCACCCCAAATACCTATAATAAAGTACATAGGAATTAGGATAATCTCCCAGAATATATAGAATAAGAATAAGTCTAATGACAGAAACACGCCTAACATACCAAACTGCAACATCAGGAACATAAAGTAATATTCTTTGTGTCTCTTATTGATTGAGTTTATAGATGATAGTAAGGCAATAGGAGTTATGAACGTAGTAAGCATCACCATCAGTAATGACATACCGTCCAAACCTACTCTGAAACCAGCATCAATAGCAGGTATCCATGTAACGTCTGTTACAAATTGAAATCCTTCCGCATTACTATTGAAACTGAAAAACAATCCCAATGAAACTAAAAATGCGACTAACGATGTTCCCAAGGAGAACATTTCTATTAGTTTTCTATTATCCTTATTTAAGAAAAGTACACCAAATGCACCGATCAAGGGGATTATTAAAGTTGCTATTAAAATAGTCATTTCTTCTCTATATTTTTTAGAATATCATGTAACCAATTAAAATTAAAATACCTAACATCATCACAGCAGCGTAAGTTTGTACAACACCAGATTGTAATCTTCTTACACCTTTACCAATTGAAGTAGTTAGGAAACCAGTTCCGTTTACTGCACCATCTACTACATTCAAATCAAAGATTTTCCATAGGAAATCACGAGATGTTTTGAATATAGGAGTTACGAAAACTCCATAGTAGAAATTATCTAAATACCATTTGTTCCAAAGTACTTTGTAAGCAAACCCAAATCTATTAGTAAGTGATTTTGCAGTAGTCCAATTTTCATCTTGTTTGTATATACTTCTTGCAAGTAATATAGCTATGATTGCAACAGCCGTAGATACAGCCATTAATATATATTCAATAGCGTGTACTTCATGTCCTTCTGCTACTCCTAAAATATGATCGGCTTGTTTAAAAACAGGAGAAAGGAAGTTTTCTAATAAATTCGGATGAATACTAAAGAAAGAACCTAGAGCATAAGGAATACCTATAAATCCACCCAATGCAGATAATACAGCAAGTACAATCAATGGTATTGTCATTGTTTTAGGTGATTCGTGCGGATGTACGTGATCTGCATCGAATCTTTCTTTTCCGTGGAATGTCAAGAATAAAAGTCTGAACATATAGAATGCCGTAAAGAATGCAGCTACAGCTAATGTAATCCATAAGAACCAACCACCACTAACATAAGATTTCCAGAGAATCTCATCTTTAGAAAAGAATCCACTGAAAAATGGAATACCTGAAATAGCTATTGTACCGATTAGGAATGTTTTATAAGTAGTAGGCATGTGCTTTTTCAGACCACCCATTTTCTTGATGTCTTGCTCATCGTGCATACCATGTATCACAGAACCAGAACCCAAGAATAATAGACCTTTGAAAAACGCGTGAGTCATAACATGGAATATAGCCGCAATCCAAGCACCAGAGCCCAGAGCAGCAAACATAAATCCTAATTGGCTGACAGTAGAATAAGCCAATACTTTCTTAATATCATTTTGTACAAGACCAATACTCGCTGCTAATAGTGCAGTAGCAGCACCAATAATAGCAACCACCATCATAGCATCTGGAGCAGAAGCAAATATAACAGAGTTTCTTGCTATTAAGAATATACCAGCTGTTACCATCGTAGCAGCGTGGATAAGTGCAGATACTGAAGTTGGCCCTGCCATAGCATCTGGTAGCCAGCCTGCTAATGGAATCTGTGCTGATTTACCAGTACATCCAAGGAATATAAGCAATGCAATTGCAGTTATTAGACCAGTGTCGTATAATGAGAAATCAGCAGCAACTATATTAGCAACCTCTAGATACTCTAAAGTGCCAAAGTTCATATATATCAAAAATATAGCGACTAACATACCAAAATCACCGATTCTATTTACGATAAATGCTTTGTTAGCAGCATCGCCAGTCCATGTGATTCGGAAACCGTCGAATTTTCTATCGTACCAAAATCCGATAAGTAAGTACGAAGCTAAACCTACTCCTTCCCAACCCAAGAAAGTAACTAAGAAGTTACTACCTAATACAAGGTTAAGCATCATAAAGATAAAGAGGTTGAGGTAAGCAAAGAAACGATAGAAACTCCTATCGCCGTGCATATAGCCAATACTATATATATGTATCAGTGAACCGATACCAGTGATTATCAGCACGAATATAATAGACAATCTATCTACTTGATAAGCAAAATCTAGTGAAAAATCACCAGCTCCAAACCAATTGAATAAATTGATTATATGGGGCTTAGCAGTAGCATCACCAGCTAAATTGAAAAATATTGAAAGAGCGATTAAAAAAGAAATGGCAACTGTCGATGTTGCTATTATCCCTATTAGTTTTTCGCTCGCTATTTTCTTACCAAAGATTCCTAAGACTAGGAACCCTAATAGTGGTAATAATGGTACGAACTTAATCAATTCAGGCATCTAATTTCCCGTCGTTTATGTACAATTACTTATTGTTAAAATTAAATAAAGCCAAAAATAATAAATTCCCACCGATTAGACAATTAATCTTTACTATATAATTATAAACAAGTGATAATAAATGGGGGATTAAAAAAAAAAATTACATTTTCGGAGACGTTTTTGAAGTTCATGTGTCTTTACTTATATTACAATTACAATTATTAAAAAAACTTTTTCAAATATTATGTGACAAATATAAAGTTCAACTGTTATTATTTTTCAGATCAATAATTTAATCATTTTTTTAGGAGTTCTATTATGAGACTTATATACTATATTCTTCTTATTTCGCTTATACTACCTTTATCTAGTATAAGTACTAATGCCGCAATTGACGAACAGGAAGTAAAGAATAAACTTACATTACTAATGGGTCAAAATAACTCTGGTACTGATTATTGGTTTACAATTCCTCCAGTTTATACTAAAGAAAGTGCTGGGCATGATAATTCTCTCAAAATACTGATCGCGTCACCTGTTGAAACTGACGTAACAGTTGAAGTAAAGGGCAAAGGGTTTTTGAAGACTCTTAAAACAATTCCTGACAATGTAATTGAGTTTACATTGGATCCAGCTATTGCACAAGCTATTCTACACGATGGTATGAGTAATGGACCAGTACCCGCCCGAGTTTATGAACAAGCAGGTATTCATGTAACTTCTGATGCACCTATAGTTGTGTATGTTATAGCTAGATACAAATTTACATCTGATGGCTTTCTTGCTATTCCATCTTCTGCATTAGGGACTCATTATATAAATATGGTCTACCAAGAACCTAGTATAGGTGGTGTTGGACTTTTTGCACCATTTACTGGTGTAACGGCTGCTTATGACAATACAGAAGTTAATTTCACTATGGGTGGTGGACCAGAAGGTATAGATGCCTCTCCTCAGGGAAATGGCCTATTAGTTCACACAGGTGAATCTACTAGTCAGACACTAGACCAAGGTGATGTATGGTTATTATCTATTAATGGACCAAGACAAGATTTATCTGGAAGTATTTTTAAATCAGATAAGCCAGTTTCGTTAGTTTCTGGTGTTCATTGTGCAAATTTTCCTTTGGGTAACGCTTGGTGTGACTATACTGTTGAAATGGAATTGCCTGTTTACTCATGGGGTAAGCAGTATTATGTTACTCCTATGAATGGAAGAAAATACAATGGAATAATTAGAGTATTTGCTTCCGAAGATAATACTAATGTTTATAGAGATAATGAGTTAATCGGAAATATTGCTAAAGGTGGCGGTGCTACAATTGGTGTTGGTTATATCGAGACTAGAGTATGGCCAAAAGTAGATAAAGATGGTAATGCAATAGCTCCACATATAGCTACTATTCATTCGGACAAGCCAATAGCAGTTATGTATTATAACACTGGTGGACAGGAAGATAATGGAAATGCAAGCAATACAGACCCGTTTATGATGACTTTTAGTCCAGTTGAACAATTCGGCAATCAGATTTACTTCGCATCTCCTAATTCGGCAACAGGGATAAACCTATTCCCAGAAAATTATGTAAATATTATTTTCGAATCAACTTCAAATGAAATTCCAGATGATTTACTATTTGCAGATTTATCAAAGCCAACTCCTACATGGGTTAAAGTAAAAGACTATTTCGGCCCTGATTTCGAAAACTTTGTAGTTCCTTTTAATGGTAGGATATTTGCTAATAAAACTCTTAAGTTAGCAACTGAAGGTGTATTTGGTCTAAAATCTACTTATACTCCTATTGGGGCATACTCTTATGGCTTTGGCCCTTATGATTCTTATGGCTACCCTACTGCAGCTACATTTGATGATTTAAGTGCATTAGACGGAAAGGCACCAGAAGTATCATACACTGGTGAAAAAGATGCAGATATAATCACTGGTAGTGTTGATGATTCTCATACGGGCTCTTCTGGACTATCACAATTCTATATGATAGAATCTATGAGTACTAATTATTCATTTGAAATAACTTCTGTTGACAAGGGAATAACTACTAACTCAAAACAAGAACCAACTTTTATACCCGGCGAAACTAAGAAACTGAATTGGGGATTAGAAAAACTAGACAAAAATAAAGAAGGATATGCAGTACTATACTTATCAGATAGGTCTGGTAATGATAAGTTGCTTTTCTTTGGAAATACTATCGCGGCTAGCTCAGTTACCCCTGAGCAAACTCTATCAGAGTACATGACAGTAACTCAATCTAACATACAGATATTACCACAGGCGTTTGCTGATGGCTTTACTGAGTTATCTATATTCAATATAGAAGGTAGTAAAGAGATGAATGCAGACATTCAAAACCGAAACGCAGTATCAATCACTAGTCTCAAATCTGGTACTTACATAATTACGCTGAAAAGCGAGAGCCGATTACTCACTAGAAAGATAAATATAGTGAAGTAGAGTTTTAGTAAAAAATAGAATTATAGAATCCCAATTAGTAAATCTAGTTGGGATTTTTTTTTGTTTATTTGTAACTAAACTTACACTTCCTGTGTCTATAAGCTAACAACAAATGGGATAAAAAAATGAAATCTTTCTTACTTTCAATAATCGTCATTATTAGCTTGTTTAACTTAAGCTACTCACAATCAGATGCCGACAAAATTCGTGAAGAACTTGCTCCAAAACTAGGTCAAACGAATATGGGCACAGACTTTTGGTTTGCAATGCCTGAGATGTTTTATAAACAAGGGCTAAGTACAGATAATTTTTATTTAGTTATAACATCATCAGTGAATAACGAGGTTGAAATAACAAGTAATTTGAAGGACATCTCGATAAAAGCAAATATTAAAGCTGGAAATGATACTATAATAAGATTACGAGGTGATAAGTATGCTGAATATGGTTATCAAACGAACAATGAAAGAATTATAACTAGAGTTAGTAATGAATCAGGAATCCATGTAAAATCTAAATACCCAATTAGTATTCAAACTTACAATTCATATAATGGGCTTAAAGACGCTTCGCTATCAATGCCAACTAGTAGCCTAGGTAATGAGTTTATGCTCCAGACCTATTTTGCTAATAATAGAAACACATATGAGAAAAATACATTTCCTCCGAGTATAAGTGTTACATCTCCATTTAATAATACTCGAATTGAATTAAAACTAAGCTCTTTTAATAAAGACTTAAAAATACGATTAGAAAATGGTGATTCAGTATTGGCTGGTGGCACACTTGTGAGAATATTAAATAAAGGAGATGTTTGGAATATATTTTCAATTGATAGTATCGGTGATTTATCTGGTAGTCTAATCAAAGCTTCGAACCCAGTAAACTTGCAATACTCACATGCTAATATGAGTCAACCCTTAGATAAAGGTTATTCGAATGAAGTACATTCAACGATATTCCCTACTAATACATGGGGTAAAATATTTTCGATACCTACTTTTAGAGAACTAAATGAATTTCCAACAATTAGAATATTTGCATTAGAAGATGAAACTAAGATTTATCGAAATGGAGTTTATTGGACTTCAATAAATAATAGTACTTCTAATGAGATATTTGAGAGTAAAATATGGACGGATAGAAATAGAGAAGATGAATACGGTATTATTTCACCCACTATAATTACTTCTGATAAACCAATTTCAGTAATGGTTTTTCCTGACAATCATCGTATACTTAAAAGCAATTATTTTGAACTTAGTAATCTGAGTATTCTTACTCCATTAGAATCTTCTATGAAATATGCATCTTTTTCATTATTCAGTACACATGAAGGTTGGGTAGAAGGTGATAGTGCAAGGATTAAGAAATTAGAATTATATTTTGAATTGAATGAAGATAATGAAATCCCTTCTGATTTAGAATTTGTGATTATAGACACAAATAACTCAAATATTGAATGGAAATCTATAAAGGATAATTATGGAGATAGTTATTATTCTGTTGAATTAAATGGTAAGTCTTATGCAGCAAAAGAAATACTACTACCTGATAGTTGTAATTATTTTATTCGTTCAAATGAAACTAAGTTTTCTGGATATGTTTATAAAACTACTATGAATCACATGGGACCTAAACCAGGAATTTATAGAAAAGAAGACTTCTTCGGGTTTCCTCTCGCGACTTCTATGAATGAACTAACTTCCAATGACACTAAAGTCCCTTTTGTAACTATTACTAACTATAAAGACGATAGTAAGGTGAATGGAATAGTATATGACGGCTTTGAGAATTCTTCAAAACTAGCTCAATTATATATGCTAAAAGAGTATAGTAGTAATTTCGATTTTGAGATTATCTCAGCAGATGAGGGGTTTTTGCCAGACCCAAATGGCAATAGCTTTATACCAGGTGAGCCAGTACAGCTTGAATTCGAATTGACCAAACGAAATTCTAATATAGATGCTTTTGCAGTTGTATATACTTGCGATAGAGCAGGGAATGATACCCTTATCTTCGTAAATGAAGATATATTTACCTCGGTTTCTCCTGAACAAACTCTATCAGAATATATGACAGTTACCGAGTCAAGCATTCAGATTTTACTACAAGCAATAGCTGATGGATTTACAGAGCTTTCTATCTTCAACTTGGAGGGAAGTAAAGTAAATAATACTGACATACATAACCAAAACTCAATACCAATCAGCTCACTTAAAACTGGGACTTACATAATAACGTTGAAGAGTGATAGTCGATTACTCACTAGAAAGATAAATGTATTGAAGTAATAATCTAATAATAAAGCATGTTTTATTCCTCAATATTTACTATATTAATCGTCTATAGTTTTTTACAAATAAGGAATAATTATGAAAAAAAGAATTGTCACATTAGCATTCGGAGCTTTTGCATTGTTTGCTCTTTTCTCATGTGGGGGAGAGAAAGATAAAGAACCAATGGATGACCCGCAAGTCAAAGATGAGTTACTAACTAAGGCTCAAACGATGTTTGCTGTATTACCTACTAGTATAGATAACCCCGATAATCCGGTCACACCAGAGAAAGTTGCACTAGGAAAAAAATTATACTATGATACTCGTTTGTCTAAAGAGGGAAAAAATAGTTGTAACTCATGTCATAATTTAAAAACATATGGTGTAGATAATCTGCCATTTTCACCTGGGGACAAAGGCGAATTTGGTGGTAGAAACTCACCGACTGTACTAAATGCAGCTTTCCACTTCGTTCAGTTTTGGGATGGTCGTGCGAAAGATGTAGAAGAGCAAGCAGCAGGACCGATAGTTAACCCAGTAGAGATGGCTATGCCCAGTGCTGATTTCCTTGAGAAAAGATTGAACGGAATAGCAGAGTATAAATCGGAATTCAAGACTGTATTCCCAGATGCTAAGAAGATAACAATAACTGATATTGCTAAGGCAATTGGTGCTTTCGAGAGAACTTTGATTACCCCTTCTAGGTTTGATGATTATTTGGGTGGTAAAGTTGAAGCACTTAATGATCAAGAGAAAGAGGGTTTGAAGAAATTCATGGATAATGGATGCATAACTTGTCACGCGGGTGCCCAATTGGGTGGTAGTATGTTCCAAAAATTTGGAGTACATAAACCATATTGGGAAGCGACAGGTAGCAAGAAAAAGGATGAAGGTAGATTTGAAGTTACAGCTATCGAGTCTGATAAATACTTTTTCAAAGTACCGGGGCTTAGAAACATCGAGAAAACATGGCCTTATTTCCACGACGGAAGTGTAGAGAAACTAGAAGAATCTGTTGCTATTATGGCAGATGTACAGCTTAATAAAAAGCTAAGTGAGGGCGATGTGAATGATATAGTTGCTTTCCTCAAAACCCTAACTGGTGAAGTGCCCAAATCGGCGTTAAACTAAATTGACACAATTATAAATGAAAAAAAGCCATTTGAAAAATTTTCAGATGGCTTTTTTTTATGAATAATTAAATATATCTAAGCAAATATCGTCAAAAAATGTAAATCTATTAAAACTATTATTGTTCACTTATCAACATAAATTTTCGTATTTTTGCAATCCTAATAATAAATGTCAGAAATGAATATCAATAGAATCAACATATATATGACTGGTCAGCAAGAATCTCCAGAAATAGAGGAACTAGTAGAAGTAGAAGTGGCTGATCCTACTAAGGTTATCTTGTATGATGATGAATGGCATACATTCGACGAGGTTATAAATCAAGTAATCAAAGCGACTAACTGCGATTACGATAGGGCACAGCAGATAACGTGGCAAGTCCACAACTCAGGCAAAGCTGTAGCTTATGCTGGTGATATGCCAGGGTGTCTTAGAGTTAGTGCTGTATTAGAAGAAATAGCTCTCCATACCGAAATAGAAATGTAATTATATTTTAGTAGTTTTAATCGCTCTTATTCTCTCTATTACTGGTGGGTGGGAGTAATTCATAAACACATACCATTTGTGTGGTGTCAGATTCGAGAGATTATCTTTCGATAGTTTTTTGAGGGCAGATATCATGTCTTCTCTATTTCCTCTACCAACTACTGCAAACTCATCTGCTTCGTATTCATTTTTTCTCGAAAGCATATTCATTCCAATTGATAGTAGAGTATCTAGTGGACTGTACAATAATGAAAAGAAAAGAAACCCAGCATATATAGGCGTACTATCCATATAAAAAGCTTCATATAAGCCGTCTTGGTATAGGAACAAGGACAGCAAGAAGAATAATACACCTGTATGTATTATACTAATGAACATGCCTTGTACAATGTGTTTACGCTTGTAATGACCTATCTCGTGTGCTAGTACGGAAACTAACTCGCCAGTCGTATGTTTTTCAACTAATGTATCAAAAAGAGCGATTCTCTTGTTTTTACCAAATCCAGTGAAGAACGCATTTGATTTGGATGAACGCTTTGATCCATCCATTATGAAAATATCTTGCAATTGGAAATCTACTTTCTCGGCAAACTCTATTATCCGTTGTTTCAACTCACCATCTTCCAATGGCTTGAATTTATTGAAAAGTGGCATTATCCATTTAGGAGCTATATACTGCATTATCAAAGTAAAAACTATTACAGCTCCCCAAGCATAGAGCCAACTGAGCTCACCTAATTCATTAAAAATATATAAAATTAGTGCGAGTACGGCGCCACCTATTAAACTCATAAGTAACAATCCTTTTAACATATCTATTATGAAAGTCTTAACTGTGGTCTTGTTAAATCCAAATCGCTCTTCAATCACGAATGTTGAATATATACTGAAAGGTAAAGATACAAACTGTTGCAACACTATTAGCACTCCAAAGAAATATAGACCACGAAGTATAAAGCTATTGCTCCAATTTTCAGCAAGAGTATTCACGTATTCAAATCCTCCCAAATACCAGAATAATAGTAATGAAACTAATCCAACCCCAGAGCTAATAAACCCAAATTTAGTCCTAGTCTTGGTATATTCTTGTGATTTACGATATGTATCAGCATCGTAAACATCGGCAAATTCGCTAGGTAATTCGGCGTCTAGTGCTTTTAGGTTTAGATATTTTGCAGTATTATCTACTATAAATTCTATTAAAATGATTGCTGTTATTATAATCGCGTATGTGTTCATTTCATTCTCATATTATTTCTAGATGCAACTTAACAAAAAAAGCAACTCAATTTCCTGAGTTGCTTTTTTAATATTCTATATTCTAAACGTAAACTTAAGAGTTCAATTCTTTTTCAATGTCTGGAGCTATTTTTGCAGGAGTTGTCTGAGGTGCATATCTATTAATAGGCACACCGTCTTTTCCTATCAAAAACTTAGTGAAGTTCCATTTGATATCGTCAGTAACTAATCCAGTTTGCTCTGACTTTAAGAATTTATAAAGAGGATGAGCATTTTCACCATTCACATCAATCTTATCAAATAGGGGAAAGGTAGTAGAGAATTTTGTTGAGCAAAACTCTTTTATATCTTTACTTTCACCGGGTTCTTGACCGCCGAACTGATTGCAAGGAAAAGCCAATACTTCAAATCCTTTATCTTTGTATTTAGCATATATTTCTTGTAATCCTTCGTATTGAGGAGTGAACCCGCATTCGCTAGCAGTATTAACTATTAGCAATACTTTACCTTCGTAATCGGATAGATTAACGTCTTCACCATCTATACTCTTAGCCGCGAAATTATACACTGTTATTTTCTCAGCCATCTCGTTTCCTTCAGAAGTACAATTCATCGAAAAGAACGCCAGCAATAAAAAAGCTGACAATAACTTAAAGTTTTTCATTTATTCTTCTTTAGTTAGTTTGTTACTTCTCAAAAACGACTGGATTGCAATCACATTGTTGTTGAACAATAATTTTTGCTGCATTTGCAGATTCTAAACTAGAATAATTACCAATAACAACAGCGAATTTCTGAGCGTTATTGATTGATTTTTCTTTAACTTCTGTTCTCATTCTCTTACGTAAGAATTTCTTCATTTCAGAATTAGCATTTTTCATATCATCAAAAAGACCAACTTGCAGCCCGTAGTAACCTGTATTACCAACTTCTTCGACTTCAATCGTTTGTGGTTGTACAGCTAATTTCTCTACAACTGGTTCTATTCTAACTTCAGCTATTTCTGTTTCTGATTCAGAAATCTTCTTTTTGTGTTCTTCAAGTATTTCAGTAGGTGCTACAGCAGGAGTAGGGTTAATATCTTGAATATCAACTTTTACTCTTTGTCTCACTACCTTGTGATTACCAGTATTAATAGCCAAGTTATCTTGGTTAGTTGCAATCACTTTCTTGATTTGAATTTGCGGCTCTTCTTCTTGGACTGGCTCGACAACTGGTTTAGCCGGTACTTCTTTTTCAATTACCATACCGATTTTTTCTGGCTCTTGCTCAGTAGTAAGGTCTTGCATAGGTTGTGGCTTGTAAATCGGCTCATTTTTTATAACTGGAGTGTTCTCACGTCCGATTGGCTTTTCATTAGTTGCCTTTAGTATGCTATTTTCTTTTCTAAATATACCTTCTGCCATACGAACAACTTCTGCCGCTGGTACAATATAAGGCGATTGTGGGTATTTAGTTCTAAAATAGTTCAACTCATATTGTGCTTTGTTAGTCTCGCCTTTTAGAGCGTAATACTGAACAATTCTCCAATAAGCATCATCAGCCCAATCACTTTCAGGATAGTTAGCAACTAACTTCTTGTAAATGTCTAATGATTTGTTTGCATCGTCTATCACCACTGCTAATAGCAGCTTTACACCAGCATCATCTGGATATTCGACCATTAGGTCTGGCAATTGCGATTTTACTTCTGTGATTTTACCGTTTGCTACCATTTCTAAATATGTATTGATATCAGGACCGTTTGCCTGTGCAGATACATACGTAATTAGGCACAATAATAGGACTAGTTTTCTCATCATTTCCCCCGAGAGATTATAGTATTAGATTTAATTTATGCTACTGGATACTAAAATATAAATTTAATTTGAATTATGAAAATATGTGAGTAAATTTCAATTAAATTTATACAAAAAAATGAAAATAAATGTCTGATAAGAAAATAAATCTACTATTTGCCGCAGGTGGAACAGGGGGGCATTTATTCCCTGCTACTGCTGTAGCTAACTATATAAGAGATCATTACAGTGATAAAGTCAACTGTTTTTTCATCGGAACAGAAGACAGAATCGAATCAATAAAAGTCCCCAAAATGGGATTCCCGTATTTTGCTATGCCAATTACTGCTTTTCCGGGTAAAAACCTTAAAGGATTGATGTATCCGATAACATTTATAAATGCAATATCTAAAGCACGTAAAGTAATAAAAAAGGAAAGTATAGATGCTGTTATTTGCACTGGTGCATATATTAGTTACCCTCCTGGATTAGCAGCAAGAAGAATGAAAAAGAAGCTGTTTTTAATGGAATCTAATGTGAATCCCGGTAAGAGTATACTATGGTTATCTAAAAACGCGACAAAGGTTTACACTTCTTATGAGAAAAGTTCTGAGTACTTCGATCCCATTTCTGTATTCAAACTGAATTGTTTGGGTAATCCAGTTCGTGAAGAAATCCTAAATCCTCCAACGAAGGAAACATCTTTGAATAAGTATGGCTTCAATTCTGAGTATAAGACTATATTTATATTTGGTGGTAGCTTAGGAGCTAAATCTATAAACCTAGCTGTTGAGAAAAACTTAAAGGAATTTGCAGATATGAAGGTGAATATTATCTGGCAAACTGGGAAGAACTACGTTATCCCAGCAGTTATCCCTCCGAACTTCAAAGCGACTGTATTTATAGACGATATGGCGACTGCTTATGCAGCTTCAGATTTGGTTGTAGCTAGGTCAGGAGCGACTACAGTTGCCGAGGTAGCCGTGTTAGCTAAGCCATCTATTCTAGTGCCGTTACCTTCGGCATCTAATAACGAACAATATGAGAATGCTAGAATGTTAGATGAGAATAATGCTGCTATTTTGATTAAAGATGATAAGATTCAGGACTCTCTACTTGATGTAGTTAAGCAATTATTAGAAAACGAAGAAGAACTAAAAGAAATGTCAGAAAGGATAAAAGAATTTGCTAGACCAAATGCTGTGAAGGAGATAGCAGAGGACATACTGAATACTTTGATTCCTCAACAAAGTTAAATGTAAAGATTAGCTTTCGACATTTTTAAAGAATCAGTTAGAACGGAAAGTTTGTTTACCAGACAATCATTTTGACTATCCTCTTTGAAATCAAAAGCTTTTAGATTGTTAATTCCCTCAAATAAAGACTTAACAACGCTATAACCTTGAATTTTTTCACTGTAAACTATTTTTAGTTTAACACCTTTCTTTAAATGAGTTACTAATATTCCGCGAACATATTGGTCTGAAAAGTCAAAAGGAAGGAATAAAGGTTTATTCAATTCTATTTTATCAAGAAGAGTAATCCAAAAGTCAATTAAATGACTACATTCCAATGAAGTAGTTATGTTATTTACATTTTCAATTTCAAGGAAATCAGGTAAATAATAGCTATCTGCAATGAAAAGTTCATCTTCTATTCTAAGAAATAAATCTTTATCACCCGTTCCAAGCTTATCAACAAATAACCTTACCATTCAATATTCTCTATTAACTAGGTTTAAAAACTTATCAATTGACTCTATTAGCTTAGTTTTGCTTATTTCAATCATTTCTTCACTTTCTGATTTAATAACTAGGTTAATATTAGACTTAGGTGCAAATTTATAAAGCTCTTTTTCTATAGATTTACTCAATACCATTACTGGAGTATCATAAGTTCCAGCTATATGCGCCAGTGAAGTATCAGCAGTGATTAGTCCTTTCGCCAGATGGATAAGTGGGAATGTATCTATAATAGATTTAGTAACGGCTCTTTCTGTATTAGTTGCGGTACTTAACTTTTGTGCAAGGTCATTATGATTAGGTGCTGATAGTAAGTATACTTTTAAATTCTTACTCTTCAAATAATTCAATATCTCTCTTGCTAGTTCGAATGAAATACTCTTAGATTCATTACTTGCAGAAATATTTACTATGTAATAATCTTCTCTTGTTTCTTCTTTATCCACATTATAATTAGGATACATAAGAGGAACTTTCATGCTATAATCAGGCACAATTCCAAGTGCCTTTATTGTCGAAAGTATTCTATCTTGGAAGTGAGTTTTATCTTGATTGTAGTTAGTAACATCATTATCAAATATAGAAGTTTCACCATTTACGAAACCAATTCTTTTCTCCGCTTTTATCAAACCTGCTATGTAGTAAGACTCGGTAGAATAATGATCTTTTGGTTCGAGAATAATATCGTAATTTCTTTTTCTAAGTTTCATTAACAAAAGTAATAGCTTTAGAGGGTTTTTATTCCACACATATACATTGTCCACATAGCCGGCAAATTGCAAAACATCGTGGTTATCAATGCTAGCAAGCACGTCTATTGAGACATTCTCAGAGCTATTCTTAAGCTGGTATAATAGGGGAGTTGACAATATCATATCGCCTATTCGACCTAATCTTATAACAAGTATTTTCATAAATCCGTATATATAATTCTTTCAAAGCTAATTAATATTTATCAAATAATAATTTGGAATGAATTTTGTGTGATGTTATATTAAATTATATTAAGTTGAAGGTATGAATATCAAAAACAATAAAGAACAAAATTATTTCGAGCTAAATGAGCATAATACACTACAAGTAACAGTGTTCATTATGCTGGTTGTATCTATATCGATCGCTTTCTTTTTTTTATTGCTACCCGCAGCAGAATATATGTTCGAAGGGTACTTGTTAGGGATAGTAACTTATGACGGCAGTAGTGTCCATTATCTAATAGACACTGGTTCTACCCAAAAACCAACAAACATGTACTTTTCGTGGGCTGTTGATATATACAGAGGTACACCTCAAGAAGCAAGGTATTGGTTTAATCCATTCCTATCGCTTTCTATACCTAGCTTAATATTCGGATTGTTTTTCTCATTTATTATTTCTGCTTTGTTACCCCAGAACCTAGGGTATATCAGACAGAAAATAGAAAGAGAGACAGCTGGACTACTAGACGAAATCTGTCTGAAGCTATATGGATTCCACAGTGAAGAAGAACGAAATGTACTAAGAAAGCAAATATTGAATGCGGATTTACGAGATCTGCATGATTATGAGCGAGAATGGAGAATGAGTCTAGAAGATTTGAGAGTCTTAAACAGAGCTATTAAGTGGATAAATGGTAGCTATTTGCATAAGATAGTTAAAATAAATAGTGGTTTGAAAGTTTACTTACGATTCTATTTTACAGAAAGATATTCTAACAATATAATTGGTGCAGTGTATATGGGGGCAGCAAGTTTGATTATAATAATTGGACTTCGTGGCTTGAAATTTATACCTTCGAATGAGCCATCATTAGTTTTATTTGCACTAGGATTGGAATTTACTCTACTGATGATTTATGCCTTTACACTGATGTATTCGCGTACTGAAAGTGATGATCAACACATAGTTAATGCCCAAAACTTTGGTAATAATTCAGATATATCAGATATCGGTAGTAGTCGCGAAGTAGAAAAATTATTAAAAGCATTTGTAAGAACAACGCCTAAGAAAGATTAATGCCACTTGAACTAATTGAAGAAAAGCTAAATGGAATCAAGCTATTTGCTCCGAAAGTATTTGGAGATAACAGAGGCTGGTTTACCGAAAGTTATAGAAAAGATGAATTAGAGAAATTCGGTATAAGTGCTGAATTTGTACAAGATAATCATTCTATGTCAACTAAAGATGTATTGAGAGGGATGCATTTCCAACACTCGCCACCCCAAGACAAGCTGATTAGAGTTACAAAAGGCAAAGCACAAGTCGTAGAAGTGGATATACGCATTGATTCACCTACTTTTGGACATTGGGTTAGCTTTGAGCTTAGCGAAGAGAATAAGCACATTCTATGGGTTCCTGCAGGCTTTGCAAATGGTTTTCTTACTCTTACAGATGTTGTGGAGATGCAATACAAAGTCACAAATTATTGGAATGCTGAAGGTGAGTCAAATATTAAGTACGATGATCCGGATTTAGTAATTGAGTGGCTGTCAGATAACCCCATTATTAGTGAGAGAGATACGAACGCTGGCTCACTAAAGAATTGGAAAGAAAATGGATTCAAATTCTAGAAGAATAGCCATCCATGTGCACCTGCGACACTACCGAATATCGTTACTAAGCTAATAGTTAACAATACCCAATGAGCTCTTTGTATTATCCTAAAAGCTTTATCTGGGTTTTCTGAAGCATATTTTCTGAATATTTTATGAAGATAGTATGGTTCTAAAACGAAAAGGATAACAGTGAAAATTAGCCAAACTAATGTCATAGCGTGTATCCACCAATAGCTCAAATCCAAATATCTATCCCAAGCATCTAATTCATATAACATATAGAAACCAGTAAAAGCGGTAAGTACTGTAGTTATCTTAGCTTGAATAGCAAATCTACCTTCTATTCTCTCGAATGTGTTAATCTTGTCATCTTTACTGTCTAACTTCTTTATAGATGGTATGATTACAGTTGTAACCATTGAGACTCCACCTATCCAAATGACAACGGAGAGTATATGTATAACGCGTGCTAAAGTGAATGTTTCCAAGGTAATTGTATTTAAGTTTTATATATTATTTTACAATTCAACTTAAGGTAATAGGAATTAGATTATTCTACTTTTACATCTTCGTAATCAAGTGTTACAATTTTAGATATTCTATTCGGAACTAAATTTACGTTATCATTATAATTTTTTATAATTGAATCTAATTCAGAAATTTTTAATATTTCCCCCATCGTATTTGGGAAGTAATAAACATATTCTTTGTGCTTATCTTCCTTAAAAATGAATAGATAACTAGATTCTAATACAGAGTAGTAGTTTAAATAATTAGAATTCTCTTCAATAAGTTTAAAATTAAGAACCTTACTTACAATGCTATCTATTCCGCATCCCAATTCTGAATATTCTATATCAATTTCATTAGGGAAGTTTAGTGGATTTAGTATTGGAATAATAAATTTTAGGTTTGTAGTATAACAATCCGGTGCACTACAATCAAATCCGTGTAGATCAAATGAGAAGTTACATTCAAATTTATTATCCGAACTCTTTACCATACCGCTTAGAAATGGTACTCGGAGAACACTATTAATCAATATACCTTTGTCAACTTCATCAATCTGTTTAGTTTCAGAAGTAAGGGTGCTAACTAAAACCAAATGTATTAGCATTGTATAAAAGATTAACTGATATCTAATTGAATTTGTATTAACATACATTATAAGACTTTACCCTTATTTTTATCTTCTATGAATAATCTATTAAGTTCTTCGAAAATCTCAGTTGCAACGTTATTATCTATATCAATAATTGAAGCATCACTACCATATACAGTAGCTGCGGTATCTATTTCTACAGTTGCTAACCCCAATCTTCTTTGGAAATACGAAGATCTCTTGTGAAGAGTCTGTATCTTTTCTATTGGGATTATTGATATTTTCTGAAACCAAAATCCTTGTTTTACTATTATCTGATTGTCTTCAACATGATAACCACGGTATTGATATCTAATAAACGCACCAAACCCAATAATAGGGACCAATGTTAACAATACCCAAAAGCTGTCAAAAGCAAAATACAATCCCACACCAAATGGTATAGAGAACACTAGATACTTTACTACAGCTCTTCTAATTGTTTTAGGACTTACTTTTGTGAATGTTTCTGGTAATTCGACATTTCTAATCTTATTTATTATTTCTTTCACTTGGGTAAACTTAGCGAATGGTATAGCTGTTTCTGATTTTGCCTTAGTTCCATCACCTCCACCGAAGCCAGCTGTTTGCAAATCTAATCTGTAGAAGTTCAATTTTCTAGTTATTGGATTAGATTTAATTACCATCATTTGTAATTTTTTAAGTGGGATTGCTCCTTTCTGACTTGAGAATAAACCTTGCGAAGTCATCAGTTTTCCTTTGTCACTAACTAATTTGAATTTATAGTAAGTGTTGACAGTAAGTAATATATCAATAATCCATGAGAGTAAAAGAACTAGTAAAACGCCTGCAATTGCATAAACAACCAACATAAAAATATCGAGCTGCCTTATATAATCTTTGTAATTAGATTCTAGTATTACTTCTAATTCATCTGTCCAATTCGGGTTGAACTGCGAAACCATAGAAAAAATCCAAGCTGAAGCTACTAATACAATTGGACGGAACCGCACAGCACCATATTTGATTGTATCCCATAGACTCATTGAGAATATGACATTCTCCTCTTCATTTTCAATTGGTTTTGCTTCTTTTTCCACTCCATCTGAACTAACTTCAGTAGTAGATTTCTCATGCTGATGATTACGGATAATTTCTCTTATTCTTTCGCTATCTGCAATAGATACACTATCTAGATTGCCTTCGGTAGTTGCATCACCCGCAGTTTCCAATTGCACTTTTGCAATCCGCATTAACTTATGAAGGAAATTTTGAGTTATAGTTACATTCTGAATTCTATCTATTTTGATATGTCTTTCTTTCTTACTTAACACACCAGACCTGATTACTACTTCTTGATCAGTTATAGTATAGTCGAAGTAGAAGTAATTTAGTAATATTCCGGGTAGAATAAAGAAACCCAAAAACAAAGAGATAAATATATAGACCCAATCGCCACCTCTATCTCCACTATACAAAATAAAAATAATTGGTAGTGCCGCATTGGGCAAAGCAACTATTAGTCGGTAAAGTAAAGTAAATGGGTGTAGCCGTTTCTCTGATATTTGTTCAGCCATTTGGCTCATACAGCATCCTCTACTGTATATTCTTTCAATTTAGTCTGTAATTCCTGAGCGTAGTAGTGGGGAAGACCAGGTATAATCAAATCGGCTCCCTTAGTACCAGCTGTATATATAACCAAACGCGATAAATGGAATAGTCTTTCTACCACATTTTGTGAGATGTCTATATGCTGAATTCTACAATAAGGTGCAGTCGAGTCAATTTTTGTCAACACTCCACGTTTAAGATATAGTTCATCGGCACGCAATTCGAAAAACCAATATTTGTATTTCAAACGAGGCATAACGATAGTAGTGATTAAACCAATGAAAAAAACTACCAATGGTGTAAAACCTATAAAAAAGGGCCATTTTGGAATTTCAGATAAAGCGAAATAGTCTAAAGCTAGTGTTATAACTATGAAGAAGAGAGTTCGCCTTATGTAATAAATAGTCCAAACTGACTTTACATCTGGATTTAATTGCATCATAATGTTGCCTTATAAATTATCTATGTAGTAAAAATTATATAAAAATTGTAAATTTGAAAATTATCTTTCATCCAAATATAAAAGCATTTCATGAGCAATCAAGAATTATATTCAGAAATAGACGTAAATGTTAACGTCGCAAAAGAACTTGGGCTTACAGAAGCAGAGTACGAAAAAATATTAGAAGTACTAGGAAGAGTGCCAACATACACTGAATTAGGTGTATATTCGGTTATGTGGAGTGAACATTGCTCTTACAAAAACTCTATACTTCAACTAAAAACTTTACCTCGTTCTGGTAAGAATTTATTAGTAGAAGCCGGCGAAGAAAATGCTGGACTTATAGATATTGGCGATGGATATGGTATAGCTTTCAAAATAGAAAGTCATAACCACCCTTCAGCTATCGAACCATTCCAAGGTGCAGCAACTGGTGTTGGTGGAATCCTAAGAGATATTTTCTCTATGGGTGCTAGACCAATAGCAGCTCTTAACTCTCTTCGTTTCGGTAAATTAGATGATGAAAGAACGAAATACCTGCTACGTGGAGTAGTCAAAGGAATTAGCCATTATGGTAATTGCTTTGGTGTACCTACAGTTGGTGGTGAGATTTATTTCGATAATAGTTATAAAGGAAATCCATTAGTTAACGCTATGGCAGTCGGTATAGTAGAAGTTGGTAAAACTGCTTCTGCTGCGGCTCAAGGTGTTGGCAATCCTGTATTTATCTTTGGTAGTAGCACTGGCCGTGATGGTATTCACGGTGCTTCTTTGCTTGCTTCTCGTGAATTCGATGAGCATACTGAAGATATGAGACCTACAGTGCAAGTTGGTGATCCTTTCGAAGAGAAAAAATTATTAGAAGCAACTCTAGAAATGATAGACAAAGGATTAATCGTCAGCGTACAAGATATGGGTGCTGCTGGTATTTCTTGCTCTACTTCTGAGATGAGTGCTACTAATGGCTTGGGTATGGATGTAGAATTGGACGATATTCCACTTCGTGAGACTGATATGAGTGCTTACGAGATAATGCTTTCAGAATCGCAAGAACGTATGTTAGCAGTAGTGGCATTAGGTCGCGAACAAGAAGCGATTGATATAGCTGCGAAATGGGATATAACGATGAAGAAAGTAGCAGTAGTAACTGACCAAAACAGAATCAACCTAAATTATCAGGGTAAGAAAGTGGCTGAACTAGATGCACATTCACTTGTACTTGGTGGTGGTGCTCCTGTTTACGTTCGTGAAGCTGTAGAACCAAAATATATGCAAGAAACAAGAAACTTCGATTTGGATAGTTTGAAAACAGATTTATCACAAACTGAAGTTCTATATAAATTATTGACTGATCCGACTATAGCATCTAAAAGATGGGTATATGAGCAATATGACTCTCAAGTAAGAACAAATACTGTCAACATCAAAGGCGATGCGGCAGTACTAAGATTAAAAGAAATACCTGGTAAAGGTATAGCAGTAAAAACTGATTGTAATAGTACACACGTTTACCTGAACCCTTACAAAGGGGCGATGGGTGCTGTTTGCGAATCTGCTCGTAACGTGGCTTGTGTTGGCGCAAGACCTGTAGCTATTACAAATTGCCTGAACTTCGGTAATCCTTATGACCCAGAAGTTTACTATCAATTCACAGAATCTATCAAAGGTATGGGAGACGCTTGTCGTAGATTGGAAACCCCAGTTACTGGCGGTAATGTATCTTTCCATAATGAAACTAAAACTAGTGCTATTAACCCAACTCCGACTATCGGTATGTTGGGTCTGATTGATGATTTGACTAAGATAATGTCATCTGAATTCAAATATGAAGGCGATGATATTTATTTACTTGGTTCAGAAAGAAAGGAAATAGGCGGTAGCCAGTACTTAAAAACTATATTTGATAAAGTAGTAGGCGATGCTCCAGATATCGACATAGACGAGGAAGCTAACCTAATAGATGCTATCCTAGAGCTAATCGGTGAAGGAGTTATCAACTCTGCTCACGATACTTCTGAAGGTGGTATTGCAATCTGTCTTGCTGAAAAAGCAATGTCTTCTGATGGACTTGGCTGTCAAGTTACTATAGATGGAGATAATGCATCTCTATTCGGTGAATCTCACTCACGTATTATCATCTCTGCTTCACCAGAGCAAGCAACTCGCATATCTGAAATAGCAGTAGAGTATAATCTTGGTCTTCTGAAAATGGGAACTGTAATCGAAGATGATTTTATAATCAACGATTCTATCAACGAGCCAGTAGAAAAGCTATTAGAAGCTTACGAAGGTGCTCTACCAAGTATAATGAACCCAAAATAGTTTTACATTTTAAATGAGAATTTCTAAGAAGACGCATAAATTTATGCGTCTTTTTTTTTGACTTGAAATGGACATTAGAGACGTATTGTTTACACTGAGCGTCGTCACTCTTGTAAATGTTAGGTAATTTGTTAAAAGCCCCAGCGGGGCGGAATATCTGTAGCCAAGTGCTAACCCACCAAAACCAATGCCCCAGCGAGGCAGTATAATATGGGACTAAAGTCCAAGTGGATTGGGATTGATTTCATATCCGTTGGCTAAAGCCAACGGCAATTCGGCGGACTCTAAGAATAGTATGGGAAATGTTGAGACTCCGTATCCCTTTTAATTAATGGCAATAAAAATGTTGATAAAAATCGCTTGTTTTTTAAAATAAATTTGGATTTTATTTTATTTTATTTTATTTTATTTTATTTTATTTTATTTTATTTTATTTTAAGTTTGGTAAAGATAGTACTAAATGAAATATGTAAGACATTTTAATAAATGAATTACAAATGAATTTTTAAATAAAAGCCAAAATGAAGAAGGTAAAAAGATTGGTGCATTTGAATGATTTTATAAAAAAAGCCAGAAAAAACGAAATTCGTTTTCTCTGACCTGTAGTCGTCAAAAAGTTTAGTGGATAATCCATTTGACAGCTACAAATATAAGAATAATTAAGGTTTATATAGAAAAATGATAAAAACAATAATCATAACATTTATGTTCTGCTCACCACTTTTTTGTGGTGAGTGGAGTTATTTATCGACTTTACCAAAAGATTTAGATAATTCTAAAATACAGGTTATAAATCAAAATGATTTAATGATAGGAGGTAATTTTGGGCTAACATCGCCTTATGTCGAGAAATCTACCAATTCAGGTAAATCATTTGAAGTAATATTCAAAGATACTGTAAAAACTAATCTCTTTGGTTTTTCTCGAGAGATAACTTCTTTTCATCACCAAGACATTAATCATATTTTGCTAATGTGTGCCGGGTTTAGATATTGGTATTCAGATGACGCAGGAAAAACGTGGTTATATGATAGTTTGGTTGGAAATTCTAGCTCTTTTACTGAGGCATCTAGCTACAAAAACAAAGTAATAACAATGTCGAGAGATAGTATCTTTTTATCTTCAAATTATGGTAGTTCTTGGGAATCTTTCAAATTCAACTTAGAGCATAATTTTGATTTGAGTAAAGGGAAAATGGCCTGTAATTATTTTACTTTTTTGAATGATAGTACTATAATTGCAAATGGTATATATTTTGTAGATTTCTATCATAAAGATAATGTTTATTTTATTACTATAAGTAAAGATACTGGCAGAACTTGGGAAATTTCAACGATTAAGGATCGTTCTGAAACTCTTTTTTTTCATGGATTATCTGGCACCGAGGTATATGCAGTAGGTGGTATTCAAGTAGCACCTTACTCTAGTAAATATATTGATATATTTAAGCGTTCAACAGATGGAGGTTACACTTGGCAAAGTATATTGGATACAATATATTCACCCGAATTCCCATTATTGGACTTGGAGTTCTTAGATGATAAAAACGGCATTGCATTTACCCGAGGTTGGTCGAAACTATGGAGAACAACCGATGGCGGAATTAGTTGGGTAAGAGATAATAAAATAGATGAATTCGATTATCCTCCTGATGATTACGCTTACTTACCTAATGGGGAGATACTAGCAGTAGCAAGAACTGGAAAGGTTTACAAATGGTCTGACCCAGTACTTAGCGTGGAAGATGAGAGCAAGTTCAATACTGAACCAAGCATCAAACTTTATCCAAATCCGCTATCAATTAACAAACCACTAAATATAGAGTTCTTACCTCGTTATTTAGGACAAATCGAACTTTCAATAATAGATATAACAGGCAAAAAGGTAAGTTCATATACATTAAATATAATAGGAAATAATAAACAAACATTAACCTATAAACCTGATAATGATCTAACTACGGGTACATACTTCATCCAAATCGGCTATAAGAACGGAATAGCTGAAAGACAAAAGTTTGTAGTGGAGTAGAGAAATCATCACAAAATAAATATTAAAAAGCTCCTTCGGGAGCTTTTCTATGCAATATTATTGGCTACTATTATATAACCCATTAGGATATTTTTTGTCGTCTCTCGTCCGTTATCACTTCTATCTCACTTGCCCTATGTACCAAAAAGCATTTTAAAAAATATATAAAAAAAAAGACGTATTCTCATACGTCTCATTTTCACATCATATCTATATTTCTAATTTCTATTCTGGTTTCCCTACAACGCCTCTTACAGGAATTTCTACCAAAGGATATCTTTTGCTATTAGTTATTAGAACTATTTTTGCATCTACAACACCTTCCTCACCACTTTTCAAAATACCTTCTACTGAGTTATGTGAGCCAGCTTTCAGGACAAAACCTTTTTTGAAATTCGTCTTTAGTCTTGAATCGGTAACGGATACGTTTGTTACTGTTATGTCCTTTTCTGTATGATTAGAAATTACTATTCTAGCTGTCATTTCAGTATTCAGATTTACTGCTCCCATATTCATAAATTTAGGGAATAGCTCTATTGGGATTTTCACGTTAGCTTTTAGTAGATAGTCTATTCTATCATTTTCGGGGTCGTTTGTAGTGAACTCTATTCCTTTGGTAATAGGGCCATTATCCTTTTCTATTTTCAGTACCACTTTAACAGTTGCTACGTCACCTGGGCCTAATAGCTTTTTGTCGATAGGTGCAGTTGTACAACCACAACCCGGTTTAACACCATATATTTCTAATAGTTTATTGCCAGTATTTTTAATTTTGATAGTAGTTTTTAGAGGGCCCTCTTTTTGCATTACTTTCCCCCAATCTTTCTCAGAGCTGCCAACAAACTCAAATTTTGGTTGACTAAATGCTACAGATGTTATACATAATGCAATTATTATTGGTATTACTTTTCTCATATTCAATTCTATTTGTTATTTTCAATATCTATTAATGACTAATACGATAAATATTAGTAAAAAGTTTAATTGTACAAATATAACAGAAAAATACAAAGGTTTACAATGCTTTCATTCGAATTAAATGAATTACAAGAATCAATCAAAGACACGGCTCGCTCATTTGCAAACGAAGTAATAGCTCCAGGAGCTTCCGATAGAGACAAAAATGCTGAATTTCCGACTGAGATAATCCAACAGGTAGGAGAGCTTGGTTTTCTGGGTATGAACGTACCCGAAGAGTGGGACGGCAGTGGTCTTGACAATGTAAGCCAGTGTTTAGTAATAGAAGAATTTGCAAAAGTAGATGCAAGTGTTTCCGTTATTGTATCTGTACAAAAGCTTGTAAACTCGGTATTAGTCAAATCAGCATCTGATTCTATAAAAGAAAGATACCTAAAGCCAATGGCTAGAGGAGAGATGTTAGGTGCTTATTGCCTATCGGAACCAGAGGTGGGCTCTGATGCTCGCGGTATAAAGACTATGGCCATAGACCAAGGCGACCACTTTCTAGTAAATGGGTCTAAAAATTGGATAACAACTGGTAGCAAAGCTGGTGTATTTCTAGTATTCGCACAGACGAACCCAGAACTAAAACACAAGGGCATAACGGCATTCGTAATGGATGCGAACTCTGAAGGTGTTAGTATAGGTTTAAAGGAAGATAAAATGGGGCTGAGAAGCAGTGATACTGTTTCGCTTGCATTCAATAATGTAAAAGTACCTAAAGAAAATGTAGTTGGTAAAGTTGGTGAAGGATTCTATCTTGCAATGCAAGGACTAGCAGGTGGACGTATTGGTATTGCTTCTCAAGCGTTGGGACTAGCGAAAGCAGCGTTCGACCTATCAGTAAAATACTCTAGTGAAAGGCATACTATGGGTGTTCCTATAAATCAACACCAAGCAATTCAAATCAAATTAGCCCAAATGTCTATGAAGATATCAGCGGCAGAGCTATTAGTACAAAAAGCTGCTTGGTTAGACGATTCGGGTCAAGATATGTCCAGACAATCATCTGAAGCAAAGCTTTTTGCTTCTACTATAGCTAATGATATAGCACGCGAGGCAGTGCAAATACACGGCGGTTATGGATATGTACGTGAGTATTTGGTAGAGCGTATAATGCGTGATGCTAAGATTACTGAGATATACGAAGGTACCTCTGAAATTCAGCATATAGTAATAGCAAGAGATGTGATAAAGAATGCACAATAAGAAAGATATAATTCTTTTGCATGGTGCTCTAGGGACTAGCCAACAGTTCACACCACTAATTAGTCATCTTGAAAGTGAGTATAATATACATACTTTTGATTTGCCTGCACATGGGGAGCTTGCTTATCAGGCCGATATGCTGTCTATGTATAGCTTTGCTAATTATGTACGTAACTATATAATCAAGAATAATCTACATAAGCCACTTGTCTTCGGATTTAGTATGGGTGGTTTTGTCGCACTTACTTTACAATCCCAAACTAATATTTTCAGTAAAATAATGACGCTGAATACTAAATTAGAATGGGATAAAGAGACTGCTGAGCGTGAACAGAAAATGTTTGATCCAGAGATAATATTAGAGAAAGTGCCACATTATGCGGATATGTTGAATGCAATGCATGGTGATAATTGGAAGAACTTACTTGCTAAACACAGAAATATGATGTTTACAATTGCGAAATCTACACCACTTACTGACTATGCTTTGTCGAAGATAAACATACCAGTATTACTGACAAAAGGTGATAGAGACAATATGGTTACAAGTGAGGAAACTAAAATAGTAGCAGATAAACTGAGTACTAATTACTATGAATTTGAGAATACCGCCCATCCGATAGAGAAAATAGATTTGAATTTACTTTCAAGTAAAATCAAGGAATTTCTTATTTGAAGTATTTGCTTATCATTTCTTCTCTAAAATCAAATATACTATCTACTTTCTTCCCAATAAACAGCTTATCGAGTATTGGTCCCAATATACCTTTGCCTACGTCATAGGTAAGTATGTCTGTCATTTCGGTAGTGTTCTCATCTATTATTCGGAAATGATGCTCGTGATGCCACATTCTATAAGGCCCAATTCTTTGCTCATCCACAAAATATTCCTTCTCACTGATTTTAGTTATCTCTGTTACCCAATTGAACTTCATAAGTGGAAGAGGGGAGACCTTGTATCTGATTATCATCCCTTCGTACATTTTCTTACCTTTTGTATCTGTAAGAAAATGAAATTTCATATCATCTGGAGTGATTTCGTTTAGGTTTTCGGGTCTAGAGAAAAAGTCCCAAACTTTATCAATGTTTTGTGGAACACGTGAAGTCCAAGTTTTTGTAGTTGGCATTTATTTTTTAACAGGGGTTATTGCTTTTATAGTTACAGTTCTAGAGTAGAAACGCCCTTCTGGTAAATTATTGTTGTAAATAATAATAGATTCACCATAAGGGAAAAGTTCTTTCTTATTATTTGGGAATTGTGCCGAAACGGACTCTGTTCTCTTTTTCGAAAGAGTCTTATTGTACTCGGAATCTCCGATTTTATCAGAGTAGCCAGATATTTGTAAACTTGATTTATTAGTTATATTCTCTTTAACAATATCGAGTATTTCTGAGTTTTTCTTACTCAGCTCGTATTTATCAAAATCAAACAGGATTAAGCTATACTTATCTATTCGTACATCGTTTACTTTGTCTCTTTCTTTTTTCTCAAGATAGTTGATTGTGACATTAATACGACCAGTTACGTTTTCTCTCTCTTCAGTCGCTCTGATCAAATCAAATCTGTAAGTCAATTCTTCTTTATCTTTAATTTTGTTTGCTATATCTTCTGTTATAATAAACTGCGTTTTAAGAGGTGGTTCTAATCTCCCACTTTCTTCAAAATATGGTGAATTCTCATCACTGAACACTTTGAAATTCCACGAAAAATCTTTAACATTAGTATCTAATACAGTATAGAAGTTAATCTCTTTAGTTATAGGAGTATAGAGAGTATCGTTTAATAATAACGGGTCCAATAAATTATCATCATTAGAGTAGAGCTCTACTCTTTGGTTTTCTTCAATAGACTCTATTTCAGAACTTGTGGAAGGTACAGTTGGTTTGTCAATAGCTGATATTACTAATCTTTTTTCGGCTATTCCCCAAGTGTTTGCAAGATAATCGCGAACAGTTTTGGCTCTCTCTATAGGAAGAATTTTAGCTAAATCCCCAATTTCATTCACAGATTTAGTACCAACTATACTCAATTTAGATTTCGGATTTGCCATCATTCTCTCACCGATTATATTCAGTAGATGATGATATATATCTATAGTATTTACTTCAAATAGATTGTTTGAATTGAAACTATAGGATTCTTTTTTATTCAGTGTACTGTACCTGATAGGCATAGAACTCGAGTCTTTTTCAAAGAAAATATAATTGAGCAAAGGTACCATTCTAATAGACTTTACTTCATCTATTAGAACCTCGTTTCGGTCTTGACGTTTATCATTCTTATCTATAGTAATTGGGCGTATAATCACTTTTGGAGTATCAGATTTCTTCTCCGTAATGACAGGAGCTACAGTATCATTAACAATCGTTTCTTTAGGTTTGGACTCTATGCTTTTCTCTAGAATAGCATCATTAGCAGATGAGCCAACTATATTGTATGCCCAATCTACCCCAAAGTTAATGCTATTCGGAGTCAGATTCATTTCTTCGTTCGTAGAATTCAGAGCTATATTGAAACTAACATTGGGGTTTAGGTATGTTAATTTATTACTGCTAGTGTATAATCGGTAAGCTAACTTTCCTATTAAGCTATGGTAAACATCATTGGCAATAACTCCACTTACATCTGTTCGAGTTCTGTTGCCAGTTTCTTGGAATACTCCATCGCTCGGAGCAACTAATATCTCAGTTTGTCTGTAGCTCAAATCATTTGGAAGACCTAATCTATAGCCAAAAGAAACGTCGAATGATTCGAATAGTTGATAAATTGTACCTAAACTAATACCGACAGAACTAAGCTCTGCAACTACTTTCTGCTCTATAGTTGCATCTTTCTTATTAGTACCAAGTAAATTGATTTGCTCTGTTTCATTAATAATGAAATCAGAGTTCATGTTCGTATAATCTAAACCTAAAAAGAGCCAAGTAGTTTCACCTACCAGATAGTTATATCCGACACCGAAGTTCAATCCCGTACCAAATCCAGATGTGAACCCAGGACAGCAAGTATTGGCATTGCCCAAATTCTTGAAATCTGAGCCATATAAATTCAGACCAAAGTTAGAACCTACATAAACAGTATGTTCACTGACATCTTCTTTCGAGCTAAGTCCGAAATAGCCAATTATAATTAGTAATATTGTGAATATACTTTTCAATCTATTTAGTAATAGTGAATATTTTTGTAACGATATCAGTTGGCGTTTCCAACCTGATGATATAATTTCCGTTTGCAATATTTTCTGTAATAATCTCAGTTCTATGCTCTCCTTTTCTCAAGTCTTTTGCTGCTAAAGTAGTTACTAATTTGCCTTTGATATCATAGACGGATAAGTTAGTAAATCCATCTTCTACCAAATTATAATCTACAAAAAAATCTCCATTTTCTTCTATTATGTCTATTCTATTAGGATCACTTTCTTCGTATAATCTGTATTGACCATCAGAAAGACATACGCCATCAAGTGTGAATAGGCCGTCTTCTTCTTCTATTTTCTTTTGTAGTATTTCCTCGTCATGGCTATTATAAGCTCTAACATCTACTATATCTAATATCGTTGAAATAGCATTACCTATTGTCGGTAAAAAGCGGTTTTCAACTATCTTATTAAGTATCTCTTCATTGCTGACTTTAAGTGTTATCTGTCGAACTTTATTAACGACAATTCCTTCGTCATCCAAACGGAATGGAAGTAATAGAGTTGCGTTGTACTCTAGATCTACTTCTAGTCGATGTAAATCAAGTGATTGTGGATTGTCTGTAAGATTAATCCTAATAGGTACTAAAGTCAAATTCCCAGGGAATGCATTCATCGTGTCTATGGATACCGACATACGGACCGAATCCTTACTTATACCATTACCTAGTAGTTCTACGATAATTGGCTCTCTTCTCACATCTAAGAAGAAATGAACTTCAGCGTTGCTAGGTCCTGCTACTTTTGGTGTGTATGTAAATTCTGATTGCAAGGTATCGAATGCATATATATAATTCTGAGTAGTTGTAATATTATAACTATATTCGTTATTTATATCGTTTACTAATACCACGCTGTCAATACCGATGGATGCTTCACTTTTATTACGAACTATCCAATCTGACTCTATTTTTTGCTGAGAAATATCAACATCACTAAAATCAATGACTGGCTCTTTGTATGACCAAAGGAAACTAGAATTATCTCCTAATTCTTCAGAGAGTAAATAGAAATAAAAATTGCCCTTAGATGTCTCGATAGTACCTCTAGCTATATTGCTTCCAGCCATATCAGAGTTAAATCTGAATCTAACATCTAATTTATCTTGTAAGTCCACTGGCCCTACGAAATCAGTTTCATATCTTATATCGTCGATTGTAATCTTATTGATAGTTATATCACCAGGTAGTATTCTTGTTATAAAATCGATTACTAAGCTGTCTTTCCGACTATTTATATATACTTTGCCAAAGTCAATAGTGTCAATATAGTCAAATGAAGCTTCTTTAATAGACCAAAGTGAATCCGAGATATCTAAGTTAACAGAATTATATTCTAATGACCATATAAACTCTTTCATATAACCAGAGTTAATAGCTATATTACTATGGAGATTGTTCCCGAAATCCAAGCCGTCATTTATATTACCCGTTAGGACTACTCTATTTTCGGAAGTTAAGAGATTGCCTGTGTAAACCGGCTTTTCTAGGTATCTCGTCCAGTTAATCTCACCATTATAAAGATTAGTAGATGTAATGAAAACAGTATTTGACCGACTCCGTGGAATTGTATCTGTTCCGATTATAATTCGCTCATTAGTCTTTCCAGCTAGAACTATAGAACTATTATCAAAAATCTCTATATTTTTATCCAGCATGAATTTATCATATTGCCTATCCCAAAGTAATTCATTATTATCATTTATTGCTAATAAACGAATTGATGATTCCACTTCACCCATGAATTTTGTTTCGCCATCATAATAGGTAGTATCAGTAGTTCTAACTAAATAATAATTAATGTCTTTGTAAGATTTATAATCCATTATTGTTTGATCAACACTCTCATCATAAGATATATAATTCTTTACTTTTAAATCCGGGTTGTCGTAATCATTCTCTACAGCCATAACCCGGCTGTAATTTGTATCTAATTTAAAATAACCTGCACCTGAACCTGTTCCCCATATTACAACTTGGTCGTCTGATATAGGTTGCATACCTCTATATTCAAAGTTCAGACTATCATATTCGTAATCCCAATAATTAACTTTCTCGAAATTCAAATCAGCATCAAATCGAGCTAAATAATGAATGTGATTTAAATCTTGTCTATCTATTACATTGGTTGAGTCATAAATTAGTACGCCATTAACATTACCAAATAAGTGTAATTTATTATCAGATGATTCTAAACCCTTGTAATATGTAACTCCAGATATGAGTTGAAATTCGTTTTCTATTAATTTGTATGAAATGAACTTTAGGTCTTTATCTATTTTTAACAAAACACCGCTATTGTAACTGGCCCTTACCTTCTTATAAGTGAATTCATCATAAGTTAAAGTGAATGGATTATCAGATAATAGATAAATATCTTCTTTGATACTGGTCATAAGAAAACTAATATCTTGTGTGAAAAATACACGATACCCAACAGGATCTAAATTTTCGTCTAGTTTTATCAGAACAGTTCTAATAAAATCTTTCTGTTCTATTGGCTGTCCTATTGTATCGAGCTTCAGATTTCTATACTCAAATTTATCATTAAATTTGACAATTATAAGATATTGTTTATCGCCGTATTTGATTATATTATTTACTTTAGATTGAGGTGTTGAGTCTATTAATCCTAAGCTATGAGTCTGTATTCTACTTTGATTATTGACCACTTCAGTAACTCTAAGTAATGCCTCTTCTGTAGGAGTATCAGGGATTTTTTCCCAAGGGAAATCTAAGGCATTATAATTGGCAGCTATTTTATTCCAACTAAATCCAGCATCAGTAGAATAGTCCACATTGTAATTCAAATTATCTTTTAAATTATCCCATCGAATGTTAGTAGTATTTCCAACATAATATTGTTCGCCACCATTGGGAACAACCACTTTTAAACCATTTTCTTCAGGAATATATCGGACTACAATGTCCTGATCTTCGCATGAATTAGAAACCACTCTAATTACATCGCTTAAATCTGTTCCACCGTTCGGATTAGCAATTTTAAATCTTAGCTGCTCGCCAATTGCAAGTTTTATAGGAAAATCTATTTTTGTTGGCTCTATAACGTCAAATCCCGAATAGAGTGAATATATATCAGTTATGACTAAAGTATCTTTCTTCGATACTATATTGCTATAATATGTCTGTGTATTACCTTTGTGGAATGTAATGTTCTTTGGATTGGTTTCGTATTCTATCAGCTGGTCTTTGGAAAGATAGATAAGTGTGTGATCTGAAAAGGTATTTTTATAGCTTATTTCTATATCCCTTTCGCGGCCACAGTTCTCAGAGACATAACTTAAACTACAAACATCTAAACCAGAGGTTAGATTTGCTAGAGCTTGGAACACTGATTCTATCTTATCTTCACCTTGCAGATTATCAAAAGCAATTCCACCTGTTTCATTAGATATTTCTACTAACTCTCTATCCATATTAGTATATATTGAAACAGCATATAGGGTTATATTCTCATCGACAAATGATTTTAATAAATCAAACTTATTAAGGAAAGTATCTTCACCATCAGTCAGAAATACAATGATTTTCTTATATTTAGCCCCGTTCGTAGAAGCAATAGAGCCATCGGCATGATTAAGTGCCTTGTTTATATCTGTTCCCCCGCCGTTAGGTGGGATATCATTGATTATTTGTTTGGCTAACGTCTTATCAGTACTGTAATTTAGGACTCGATAAGTATCTGCACCGAAATGCGTAATTGCTATTTCTGTATCGGGATGTAATAGATCAACAAATTTGATAGCTGCTTTTCTAATAATTTCTAATCTAGATTTGCCGTTTACCGTTAATTGATTCATCGAATTTGAATTATCGATAGTCAGGACTACTGAAATAGGTACTGGACTTTTATTATTATCACAGCTCAAACTATTGATAATTTGATTAATTCCATTTTCAGTTAAGCTCATTTCACTTTTGTCAGGTGCAATTTTTAGTCCGTTTGCATCTAAGACAACAAATTGACAATTTAACGTAGGATATGCTTCAGTTTCAACCTTCGTTATTACAACCGATTGACTTAGCAGGGGTATTGGCGATATGTAAAGTAAGATTAGTAAATATAATTTCATACTTTTTTAAAATTTGTTCATATCCTATATATAAAGACACATGAAACGCAAAAACGTCTCAGAAATAGTGAAGTTTTTTTAGTCGCGGAACTGACCGCATCCTAGAAATTTCTCACCATTCAACCGAATTATGACTTGAAATGTCTCTGTTTTCTCTTTCGTATAGTTGTGACATTCTCTTTCTAATATATTGAATTCCAATAATATATCACCGTCTTGGTGCTTGTGCAATGATTCAGTGTATTTCTCCTCACCCATATTATAGACTATTTCTTTGTCCATTCCTTTCATCGAGAAACGTACATCTTTTTCTTTTGATATAGAAAGACTCCACATTGGATTGTCTCCAGATGCACTGAATGATTGGTCTATGTTCTCTTTACAACTTGCTAATAATAGCGCACTTATTATTATTAATAATACTTTTTTCATCTTAAACTTCTCCACTTAATAATACAGCTTTTATCAATTCATCTAGGTCGCCATCCATCACAGACGTAATATCCGATGTTTTGTATTCTACTCTTGCGTCATTCACCATAGTATATGGCTGGAACACATACGAGCGAATTTGGCTTCCCCATTCTATTTTTTTCTTAGCCCCTTCTATCTTGGCTTTCTCAGCATCTTCTTCTTCTGTTCTCTTTTTGTAAAGAGCAGATTTTAGCATTTTCATGGCTAGTTCTCTATTCGCTAATTGCGAACGTTCTTTCTGACAAGCTACAACTATGCCCGATGGTTTATGTCTTAGCCGAACAGCTGTTTCTACCTTGTTTACGTTTTGACCACCTTTACCACCAGCTCTGAAAGTGTCTAATTCTACATCTGCTGGATTTATATCAATCTCTACATCATCTTCTACTTCGGGGTATATATACACACTAGCAAACGATGTATGTCTTCTCGCATTCGAATCGAAAGGGGAGATACGAACTAATCTATGGACTCCATTTTCAGCTTTCAAATACCCATAAGCATAGTTACCTTCAATCTGGATAGTAGCCGACTTGAGACCTGCTACCTCGCCTTCTTGCTCGTCGAGCAATCTAGTAGTAAATCCTTTTCTTTCTGCCCAACGCAAATACATTCTAAGGAGCATATCCGCCCAATCGCAAGCCTCTGTACCGCCCGCACCAGCGTTAACTGTTAGTATTGCGTTACTTTGGTCATCTTTACCAGAAAGCATATTGATTACTTCTAACTCATTTACGGTTTTTATCGCTTTGTTTAGCTCCTTATCTATATCATCAGATAAGCTCTGATCTGATAGTTCGTCAGCTAGACTTACTATTGCTTCTGTGTCATCAACTGTACTGATAGCCGCATAGTAAGTATCTATCCAATTCTTTCTTTCGGATAGTTGCTTCATTACCCGCTTTGCATTATTTGAATCATCCCAAAACCCAGGAGTCTCGGACATATCTTTTAACTCTTTAAGCTCACGCTCTTTGACCTCTACGTCAAAGATACCTCCTTAAATGCTCCACTTTCTCTTTTAGCTTACTTAACTCTTCTTTTTGAACATCAAACATGTTTTTCTCGTTATATGATTAGGTATAAAGTGTAATTTAGCGTATTTGTTACCTTTTAAAAAGTATTGTTGTTGAAAACTAATCAACGTTTTTTTAATCTAAAACTTGAATTCGTTAATATGTAATTTTATATTACATTTATTGCAGCAAATAATAGAAATAAATACTCGTCTATATTAATACCTAAGGAAAAAAATTGCATTTTTTTGTAACTGTTTCCTATTAAAACGGTCTATATATAAAAGAGAAAAACCAAGAAGGTAAATAAAATGGAAGGAAATTTTTCAAGTAGGGTCAACGACGTAATCAAACTAAGTAGAGAGGAAGCTCTCCGACTAGGACACGACTACATCGGCACCGAACACCTTCTGCTAGGAATTATCAGAGATGGCGAAGGAATCGCAGTTAAAGTCCTTAGAAATTTGGATGTTGATTTGTATAAGCTAAAAAAAGGTATAGAGGAGACTGTCAGACCTAGCGGTTCGACTATTACTTCGGGGAATATACCACTGACTAAACAAGCAGAAAAAGTTTTAAAAATTACGTATTTGGAAGCTAAACTGTATAAATCTCAAAAGATTGGTACTGAGCATTTACTTCTTTCTTTACTAAGAGATGAAGAAAATATAGCTGCTCAAATATTAGAGCAATTCAATGTTAATTACGATTTGGTAAGAAATGAACTAGACAGCATTATCAAAGGTGAGAAACCTACTGATAGTGGTGAATCCTCGTATATACCTCGTAAAACAGAGAAAACTGCTCAATCGAAACAAAAAGAAAGAGCTAAAACTCCTGTACTAGATAACTTTGGTCGCGATTTGACTAAAATGGCTGCTGAAAAGAAGCTAGATCCAGTAATAGGAAGACAAAAAGAAATCGAAAGATTGTCACAAGTTCTTTCTCGTAGAAAGAAAAACAACCCTGTACTAATCGGTGAACCAGGTGTTGGTAAAACAGCGATTGTAGAAGGGCTTGCACTTCGTATAGTTCAGAAGAAAGTGTCTCGTGCTTTGTACGAAAAGCGTATAATAACTCTTGATATCGCTTCGCTTGTCGCTGGTACGAAATACCGTGGTCAATTCGAAGAGAGAATGAAAGCAGTCATCAATGAGCTTGAGAAAGCGGATGACGTTATCCTATTCATCGATGAGATACATACTATAGTCGGTGCCGGTGGAGCTTCTGGCTCGCTTGACGCATCGAATATGTTTAAACCGGCTTTGGCTAGGGGAGACATACAATGTATTGGTGCTACCACTCTCGATGAATACAGAGAAAACATTGAGAAAGACGGTGCACTTGAGCGTAGATTCCAAAAGATATTGGTAGAGCCGCCTTCTGCACTTGAAACTCTTAAAATAATCGAAAAAATAAAAGATGCATACGAAAAGCATCACCACGTTATTTACACAGATGACGCTATACAAACGGCTGTTCGCTTGGCTGATAGATATATCTCGGAAAGAAATTTCCCTGATAAAGCAATTGACATAATAGACGAAGCGGGTGCGAAAGTCCACTTGGAGAACATAGACGTTCCTATTAGTGTTATAAATCTTGAAAAAGAAATAAAGAAGATAAATGAAGAAAAGAACATAGTAGTCAAAAAGCAAAATTTCGAAGAAGCTGCTAGATTACGTGACTTAGAGAAAAACAAACAACAAGAGCTAGTTACTGCCAAAGAAGAATGGGAAAAACAATCAGATAAACTGGTATTCCCAGTGACTGAGTCGGATATTTCGGATGTAGTTTCTATGATGACTGGTGTTCCAGTTTCAAGAGTTGCAGAATCTGAGTCTATCAAACTTCTCTCTCTTGCTGATGAGCTGAAAGGTACAGTAGTAGGACAAGAGCAAGCTATTGAGCATTTGACAAGGGCTATCAGACGTGCTAGAGCTGGACTAAAAGATCCTAAGAGACCAATTGGGTCATTTATGTTCTTAGGCCCAACTGGTGTTGGTAAAACTGAGCTTGCAAAATCGCTATCGAAAGCGATGTTCGATACTGAAGATGCTATTATCCGTATAGATATGAGTGAGTATATGGAGAAATTCTCTGTATCTAGACTAGTCGGCTCGCCTCCGGGTTACGTTGGCTATGAACAAGGTGGTCAGCTAACTGAGAAAGTTAGAAGAAAGCCATACTCTATCATATTACTTGATGAGATAGAAAAAGCTCACCCAGATGTTTATAATATCCTACTTCAAGTATTTGATGATGGTATTTTGACTGATGGCTTGGGAAGAAAGATTGATTTCAAAAATACAATTATAATAATGACTTCTAACGCTGGTACTAAGGATCTGAAACCGGGTGGTAGAATTGGGTTCACTGATATAGAATCAGAAAACGATTACGAAGAGCTAAAAAGCTCTATCGAAGAGTCAACGAAATCTATATTTAGCCCTGAGTTTATAAATAGAATCGATGATTTCATTATCTTCCGTAAGCTGACTAAAGAAAATATCAAGGAAATTATTGATATTCAATTGAAACTAATTCAAGAAAGAATGAACTTCCACCAGATGACTTTAGAGATGAATGATGCTGCGAAAGATTTCATTGTAGAGAAAGGATTTGATGAGAAGTACGGCGCTAGACCACTAAAACGTGCACTCCAAAAGTACGTGGAAGATGAGTTAGCTGATGAGATACTGAAAGGACATCTTCTGAACGGTGCGACAGTCAAAGTTCAGTACGACAAGAAAAACGAGAAGCTGAAATTCAAATACGTCGGTGGTGAAAAGAAAATCGATGAGAAAGAATTGCTAAAACCGAAGTTGAATACCGATGATGAGGTTGATGATAACCCAGAAATCAACATAGACGAGGACGTTAGTAATAACTAATATCTGGAATAATTAAGAATATGAACTAAGCCAAGTGGAAACGCTTGGCTTTTGTTATATTAATTCTTTTCCCAATCTAATATGTGCATCCCAGCATTTTCAATAATTTTGGAAAGAGGCTCTACCTTTTTTTTATCCAAATAAAATATAGCATTTCCCCAGTCAAAATCTTCACTATAAATTGCTGAATATTCAGGCAAAATTAAATCATATCTCTGCCCAGTCCATGCACTCTGATTTTTTATATCACAGTGTTTTAATAGATGACTAAGGGATTCTACATTGTAGAAAAATAGCCTATCTCTTCTTTTATATTTTTTCAAATATACTTTTGTGTTTTCATAAATCCCTTTAATCGAATTCTCAATTAATTCTCGTCTAGATTTTACAATATCATAATCGGTATCATCAATGGTATCTATTTCTGAGTCATTCAAATAATGATCAAAAACACTTATAGTCATGATTTTATATTCAGGGTGTTTTTCCCATTCTGATTCTAGTACATCACGAATGAAAGGAAACGTACTTTGGATTTCTTTTAGTTGTTCTTTCGATAGATTCTTCATTAGCTTTCAATTAAGTTAAACGTTAATTCATCACAACTTACAAAATAAAAAATAAATTCTATTTCAAAATTCTTTCTTTCAAATTACGCCATTCTTCTTCGTTTTCATCCCCCTCAAAATTTAAACCTAGAGAAAAACTGGTGTTTTTCCAAGGCTCATCTAGTCCATTTCTTTCTATTCTTGAAATATAAATTTCATTAGGTCTAATTAAAAAAGACTGAATAACTAACTCATAACCATCATTATCTTTTCTATTTATTAATTGGCTTTCACCGTCAGCAAAATAGTCTGTTCTGATAAGTTTGCTGTTTTCTTTGCTTTCAGTAATAATTAACTCATCCCATTCAAATTTGTTTTTATCAATTTCGGGTAAATACTCTCGAGGGTCATCATATTTAGGTATAGCATCATTTTCATAATTCTCACCTTCACTAATAGGATCAAAGTATTCATCTTCACTTAAAAAAATAGATTCTATTTTTTCATAAAATTTTAATTTATATTTATAACAAATTTTCATTCTATATTCCATTTCTACTTAACTTTAATAAAAAACTCAGTTGCTACTTTTCGGCAAAGATCAACATCCAGTTCATTTTCCCAAAATAATATTACTTGTTCTCCATTCGCATCTTTTATTCTGTAGTCCGTTCTAAGATTAGATGGTACTTCACCAGTGAATTTACCTACAAAAAGACAAGCATTTAGGAAAGCTCCTAGATCGTTTTGATGGCTACCATCTGGCATATATAACCCAATATCTGGTCTAATTGTTCTTGCTAGTTTCCAAGCTTCTCCTACCATAATAAGATCACATTTGTTTTCTTTGGCTGCTTCTATATATGTACTAGTTATATAATCTTGAATATGAGAGTATTTTTGACGTGACCAAGTAACATATAAATAAGGTCTTGCACCAGATTCTTTGACTAGATCGCATAGTAATTTAGAATACTTGAAAAAGTCATCTTTATTCTCGATTGTCTCCAAACTATGACCTTGTATTACTACTATATCATAGAGACCGGTGCAAATGGCTTCTTTTGTCATTAGTTCTTTCTCCCCATTCCAATGGTTGCTTAGAGTAGCTCCACCTGCTGTACTTTTAGAAGTTACTAGTTTTACTTTTGTACTGTCCGATATCAGAGATGCAAGATGAGGCATATTCGAAATTGAGGTGTAGCTATTGCCAACAAATAATACACGTAATGAGTCTTTTTCAAATTGGGCTTTAGTTTCGCTATACAAACCGAAAATGAAGATAATAATAAAAAAGTGCTTAAAGGATTTCATGAATTTTTTTAAATAAAGCTCGTGATAAAATATAAATTCAAACTACAAAAAATAATATTTAAATTAATCGCCATATCCCAACAAAAACAAAAGGGCTGCTCAAAATGATGAACAGCCCTTTGTTATTTATAGTATTTAAACAAACGTTACTTTAAAGTAGCATTTAGTGTAATATCTGCATTTAATAATTTTGATATAGGGCAAACAGCTTTCGCATTGTTTGCTATTTCTTCAAAAGTAGATTGATCTATTCCTTTCACTGATCCAACTAAATCTAAATGGATACTAGTAACACTTCCATCTTCAAAATTAACTTTTGCTTCAGTTGTTAGGTCTTTCTCAGTAAATCCTTTTTCGTCCAATAAAAAGCTCAATTGCATTGTAAAACAGCCAGAGTGAGCAGCCCCAATTAACTCTTCAGGATTAGTGCCCGCTGCATTTTCGAAACGTGTAGAGAATGAATATTGCGAATCTTTTAATACAGAGCTATCTGTTGTTAGAGTTCCTGTACCTTCTTTACCAGTACCTTTCCAATTTGCATTCGCTTTTCTTGTAAATTTCATTTTTATCCTTAATTATAGGTGGTTAATAATTATGAATAAAACGATAAGATTAGTTTTTTGTTGTTAATAGGGGAGGGAATGTGATAAACATATCTGAGTAAAACTGAGAAATCAATACTCCCTAATCACATTCCTTACTACGCCCCAGATGGAGAACTCATCGAGGTCAGTGATTCTTATGTCTTCATAGTCTTCGTTTTCTGAATGTAGGATTGTCCTATCGTCTCTAAATAGAATTCTTTTCACGAATGGTTTCCCGTTCAATGCACCTACAACTATTGATTCATTCGAGATTGGGTAGTTGCTATTCACAAGTACTTTATCCCCCGAATTAATTCCGATATTTATCATTGAATTACCCGAAACTTCAACTAGGAATACATAACCATCATCGCCTAGAATCTCTTCATTTAGGTCGAATTTAGTCCGGGTCAATCTTTTCAGAAAGTCCGTATTATTAAGTATTTTAGATGAATTGTTGCGTTTCTGCAACCTCGAATACAGTGTCATAAATACAAAAGGAAATAGTTAAACATACTAGCTTAACTACATTTACTATGCCATTTTTAACTATTGGGTAATCATAGGATTATGGATGGGGGGTGTTACTTTGCACATTCAGATGAGTTTGGAAACATTTTCGAGCTTAATATGTTATGATTACATTCTCGATGAACTCTAATTTATCTGAATTATTAGTCAAGTAGAAAGTGGTTGAGTTATCATAGTGTTTGACTTTTATATCCAGATCATTATTTTTTGGCTTGATTGTAATCTGACTAATATCAATTATACCATTAACTTCATAACTAAGAGTATCTTGCGAACTAATAGGGGTGACTAACCGATGGCTAATACTAAATTCTGAATAGACCTTGTTGCTACTGTTTAGCAGGTAAGTTGGGATAATCATACGGCTTTCATTGCTGTCTAACCCAACGAGTTTGCTGTTCTTATTAAACCACAATACACCCTTATAGGGGTATTCTCCATTTGCTTTCAGCCGGACTGGGTAGTAATTAGCAATAAATCTATTATTTCTAAACAGTAGTGAATCTGCGTAATGAATTGGAACCTCGTAACTAATATGAATTTGAATTATATCAGGATTTTTATTCATTACATATTCATCGTCACCGAGTTCATGTCCAATCTGCCCACTACCAATGTTACTATTCTTATTTCTAGCTATATGATAATCATTTAATCCTAACATATCTAAAGCTGGAAAGCCAGTCCAATAGGGGAGTGAACCAGCCGCATCTACTGCTATTAGCGGCTGCTTATCAGCAAAGTAAATTTTCAACTCATCACTTAGAGTTTTAGTTTCCCAATGCCAATTCAATAGTCTAACTACAGTATAATTAACATTTGTTATTTGTTGGTAAATGTGCGTAAACACTAGTAATAACACAGCAAAGGAGATAATTAGTCTGGACTTCTTAGCTTTAATTGCCGAGGATAATTCTTTTAATCCATCAGCAATAATTAACAGAAGAATCAGAATAGTAATATAGTGGTGTCGGAAAGCCACAAAAATATCCCCACCAATAAAGCTAATATAAAGCAACCAAATTGTTAGTGTAAATAAGTAGAAGAATATGTTTTTGCAATTGTATTTTAAACATGTGATTATAGAAATTATAGCTAAGATGAATAATGAAATATTAGATTTTATAAACCTAAGATTATAGTATATCCCATCTATAAAATGTGGGATAGAAGGTGATATCTTAACTAATGCTGTATTCGGAACAATCTCATTGTAGTAAATCACTCGAAAAATTAATTGTGCTGAAAATATGAGAATGGGGAAAATAGATAGTCTTAGTATGTCATTCAATTTCTGCTTTTTAGCACTTCCATTCTGAATTAATAGATGGTAACTAGCGATAATAAACGCAAACAACAGCCCATCTGGCCTAGTAATACTAACTAATCCGAGTGCAAGGGATGAAATCCATAGATGCTTTTGAAGGTCAGTATCTCTATATTTCAAATAGTTCAATATAGAAAGTAGTACTAAAAAACAAAAAAGTGGTTGTTCTAATCCTGCAATTGTCCATACAGAAATTACAGTGGACGATGAGAATAGTATTAAGACAACTATAGGAACTAATAGAAATATTTTCTTGTGATTTACGAATGTATAATTAGCAATAAGATATAAGGAAGAAATCGAGAACAGGAATCCTAGTAATCTAACAGCAATAATCAAATCTAACCCGAGAAACCCCAATATTGAAAGAAGAATAGCCCAAAGCAAGTTAGAATAGCCCTCGACAGGTACATCATTATTCCAAGTTAAACCTAACCCCTCTATGAATCTACTTACATAACGAAGAGTGATAAGAGCATCGTCTGCTATAAATGGGAGATAAGATACTGCACTTAGCACAAGTACAATAGCGGAGAGTATGAAAAATATTAACTTTGTTTTATTTATAGCTTTTCAAAAAATAATACTAATAAATATAATTTAAGAATTATTTTCTTAAACTCATAATCTATAATGTAAATTAGAAAGCACATCATAAAGTTCTAGTAGGGTGCGAGTCAAAAACTCTATTAACTTCACTGCCCCAATATATTATTAACTCGCTTATAGAATTCAGTTTCGTCTATATCCAATAGCTTCTGCGTTCTCTCTCGTAGAGTATTGTAGTCAGCTAGTCCGTTACTGAAATCGTCATTGCCGGCTATGTCCCATAAGGATTTTATACCTGCTATACCTTTTTCATTTACTACTAACTCACAGATAATACTTCCTAGTACATAGTAGCTTCTTTGTCCTGGATAAATACTAATCTCAGTTATCTTTGTGGTATCTAGTGGATAGTGTTCTTTCTGAAAATCTGATTTTACCTCAGCGTAGGTTTTCTCATTTGTACCACCCAAATATGTAGCGATACCCTCTGAAAGTAAACGGTTAGCAGCGCCGTTAAATACAAGATGCACTAACTCATGATAATATGTGAAATCCTCATTCCCAACGAATAGATATTTACCGTTCCTACCAGCCATACCATTCCCAAAACCACCATAGAATGAGAAATCGAAGCCAACGATCCGATTAATAGATTCTGGAGAATTGCTTACATAATAATCAACGCTTTGGGTTAGTGCTTTGCCCCACATTTTACTCAATGAATCCAAAAAACTCTGTGCCTCTAAGCATTTGGTAGTATCTATAGCTATGTCATTATTCACAATATAGTTGATATTCTTGGTGCTGAACTTGTTCCAATTTTTGACCTCATCATCAATCACATTTTTGAGGAATAATCTACCATTTTCTTCAACGACTTTTACCTTGACTATGGAAGTTATTTGCTGATTATCTTTACCTACATCACTAAGTTTAACTTCCTTTGGGGTGAACATAGTACGGATAGTATAGTCCGAATTAATCTTCTCAACTGATAGAATAAACGGCACAAAATAGGAGAGCTGTGTAATCCTATCAAACTGAAAATATGAGTTCTGAAATAGACAATAATCATCTTCATATTTCTCTATGTCAGACGCTACCCAATTGCTTCTCCTAATAGTATCATTAGTCTCGTAGAGGAAATCAATCCACAAATCAAGAGCTTTTTGCTTGTCCTCACTTATAGTTTGTTGGACCATAGAATGCAGGTAATAATCCTTATTAACCTCTTCCGATAAAAGCGGAGTAGATAGCACAATAGCCAAGCTGATGAGCATTATGTATTTGTATGTCATAGTAGTAGTGATTTACTGTATTTGGAAGTTGTAAATACGTTGTGATGTGTAGGGAAGTTATGGGGTGCTTGAAAAGTAAAGGTAAACGTTTACTTTTTGGGGGATGTTTAAATGGGAGATGACATGGATTAGTAATTTATATAAATAATGAAATAAGTGTTTCTATTAACTAATTGTATAAAATGAATACTCAAAGGGGTCTGCTTACTATAGTTATTATTGAATCTTTTTTCAATCTCGTATAAAAATAAATAAATTTATCCTTTAACCTTGGACTACTATTATAATGTTCATCATAAAAATATTCATCCTCAAATGAGTATGCACCAACTTGAAAGCCAAGTTTAGTATAGATATGAAGACTATCTTTATTATATCCAAAGTCTCTGAATTTCTTATGCCCCATTATCATTTTCTTTGTTTTGTTATAGTATTCTTTATCTACAACAATTTCTATTGTCTGCCAATAATCTCCTGAAGCAGTGTCTAGTAATACTTTATAGCTCTTAGGTGATTTCAAATGTAAAAATTCAACCATCTCATCAACACTATATCTCGTTTGACAAGACAATAAGAATGTTAAAGTTATTACCGCAAATATTTTAATTAAATTATTCAATTTCTACTATCCCTTGAAATATTATTGGAAACTCTCCACCAAAAAATAGAGCATGAACCTCATTGATTAATTCAAAATTATAATAATTAGTTCTCAATTGAAGCTTAATAAAGATAGAAAATAATATTAATATGTAAAACCTAATGCCCACTAATCAAGTCCTTCTCTTCGCAGCAGTTGTATTCTGTTTGTATCGTTGCGTGGTGTATGTGGAATTTGTCCTCCAAGCCGTGAGATATACTGCGACGAACCTCGTCCACTTCACTCAGCTTTAGGTCTTGGTTTAGGTCTATGTGACATTCCATATAAGTGTCGTTGTCTCCGAGTGACCATAGGTGTATGTGGTGCACATTTTCTACTTCTTCGAATGAGCAGATGTAATTGCTGACTTCTTCTACTGACATACCGTGGGGTTTGCTTTGCATTAGTATTCTGCCGCTTTCCTTTAGTATATCGATAGAGTGGTAGAATATATAAGCACAAATAAGAAGCGTAACAACTGGGTCAACCCAATAAATATCATATAGCCATATCAGAATACCGCCTATGATAACAGCTACTGATGAAAGTGTATCTCCCATTAGGTGTACATAAGCTGCTTTTATATTGATATTGTGGTCTTTATCTTTTTGTAGGAGAACTACAGATATGAGATTAGCCAACAGCCCAATAGTCGCTACTATCAGCATTAGTGAGCCATCTATAGTTTCGGGATTAGCAAACTTATTAATTGCTTCATAAACCAAATATCCACATATCATCACAAGAGTCAGTGCATTCACAAATGCAGCAAGTATTTCTATTCTCTTGTAACCGAAGGTCATCTCTTTGTTAGCTACTTTCTTTGCTACCTTGTTGGCTATATAAGCTATCCATAGAGCCACACCATCACTCAGATTATGCACTGCATCAGATAGTAATGAAAGCGAGTTAGAGAGGATACCTCCTATTACCTGCACTACCGTAATAGTTAGATTTAGAACTACAGAGAAACCCAGTCGCTTCCCACTCAGATCACCATGATGGTGGTGATGTCCGTGTGAGTGACTATGCGTATGTTCATGTGAATGGTCGTGATCGTGATTGTGTCCCATCCTTATAATCCTTTCATTTTCGATTGTAAATCTTTCATTGCTTGCTCAGTTGTCATTCTATCGTATAGTATTTGCTCCACAGCTCCTTCGAATAGCTCTTCCACTTCTAACCATTTTGGATGCATCGGTGTCATCTTAGAGCTTACTAGCTGCTTTGCGAACACTGCCTTGTACTCACTGTCGTAAAAGTCTGAAGAATAGTATTCTTTGTCTGCTGGAAATCCAGCTTCTGGAATACTTCTGCAAAATTCGACTGAATTTTTTCCATCAGTTAGGAACTTCACTAATTTCAAAGCTAACTCTTGATTCTCAGATTTTTTACTGATTGATAGATATTCTCCACCTGCGAAAGATATTCCTTTTTGGCTGAAATCTGGTATTTCTACTAATCGCATATCTTTTACTTTTGCGAATTCATTTACAGTTTTGAGCAACCAGCTACCAGAAATCCAAAAAGCCAATCGTCCTTTTGCGAAGTAATTATCCAGCTCTTTTTGAGTGTCAACTATTCCGTATTTAGCTAAGTCTTTGTACTTCTGCACTCCTGCTATTACTTGCGGCGAGTCGAACTGAAAGTTCTTTCCATCATATATACTACCACCTTCTGACCAAATAAAGCTTAACACTTTCTTGTATAATCTATGCTTGTCCGAGCCATTAATCCCGAATCCGTATATATCACCTTTGTTTATCACTTTGCTAATTTCTAGCATTTCAGAGTAAGTAGTCGGCGGATTTTCGAATCCATTAGCTTTCAGCAAGTCCATATTTACAAATAGCACACGAGTATCAACTATCCATGGCAATGCGTAGATTCCGTTTTCCCAGCGGCATGGCTCTTGTGCGAATTCGAGTAATTTACTCATCTCTACACTATTACTTATGTCTGTAAGCACCCCAGCTGATGAGAATTGCGAAACCCAATCAGAGCCTAGCTCGAGTACATCGGGTGCAGTATTTGAGTTGAAAGCTGCCAAAAGCTTCACTTTTCCATCGCCCCAACTTAATTCGGTTACTTCTACTACGACATTTTCTTGCTTCTCAAATTCTTTGATTAAGGAATCTACAACTGTTCTTTGGTACGGCTCACTCCAAAAATGCCAAATAGTGATTTTCTTCGAATCACTATTTTCTTTTTCCCCACAGCTAACTAAAAGTCCTACAGCTACTATTAACACTACTAAAATCTTCTTCATTATCTTCCTTTATTCTTAAATTTAATCAAACGTTGAATAAGTTATTTTTGACACTTTTAACCAATTTGTCTATATTTGAAATTAATTTATTCAAATTTACTAAAATCACATCATTTTAAATGACTCAAGCAAAAAAACATAATAAAACGAAATACCTTTTCGTTACGGGTGGAGTTTTATCTTCATTAGGTAAAGGGATTGCGTCTTCTTCGATTGCTTTCTTGTTAAAGCAAAGGGGTTACAGCGTTACAATCCTGAAATTGGATCCGTATATCAACATAGATCCAGGTACAATGAACCCCACTCAACACGGTGAAGTGTACGTTACAGACGATGGAGCCGAGACTGATTTAGATTTGGGGCATTATGAGCGTTTCTTAGATGAGTCGCTTTCTCAAAAAAACAATCTTACGGCTGGTAGAGTTTACTATGATGTTATCAAAAAAGAAAGAAAAGGGCAATACTTAGGCAAGACAGTCCAAGTTGTACCTCATATAACAAATGAAATTAAAAACAGAATGAAGTCGTTCGATGGTGAGAAGGATTTTGTTCTAATCGAAATTGGTGGAACGGTAGGGGATATAGAATCGCTACCATTCTTAGAAGCACAAAGACAGCTAAACTATGAGTTGGGACTAGGTAATTACCTGAATATCCACCTGACTTATGTGCCGTATATTGCTGCTGCTAAGGAATTGAAAACTAAGCCAACTCAGCACTCTGTACGTCAACTAATGCAATATGGGATAAAGCCAGATGTGCTGCTATGCCGTAGTGAGCATCCATTATTAAAAGACACGAGAGACAAAATTGCTCTTTTCTGTAATGTAGATGAAGATGCAGTTTTCGAAGCTAGAGACGTAGATACTATCTACGAAGTACCATTATTCTATGCTCGTAAGCGTCTTACAGAGACAATATTAGAAAAACTAGACATAGAGCCAAATGAAATAAATATTGATACTTGGTCTAAGTTCGTAAAGCGAATAAAGCATCCAAAATATACAGTAAAAATTGCTCTAGTTGGAAAATATACTAAGTACGAGGACTCTTATAAGAGTATAGTTGAAGCTTTTATACATGCTGGCTCTATCAACAATACTCAAGTAGAGCTGGATATGATCAACTCCGAGGATATACTAGACGACGATACAGCTAAAACTCTTCTTTCGGAATATGATGGTGTGCTAATAGCACCGGGCTTTGGTAATAGAGGTATAGAGGGCAAGTTGCACTCTATCAAATATATTCGCGAGAACAAGATACCTTTCTTCGGTATTTGTCTGGGTATGCAATGTGCAGTTATCGAATTTGCTCGAAATGTTTGTGGATTGGGGCAAGCTAATTCATCTGAATTTGAGAAAAATGATCAGAATGTAATAGACCTAATGGCTGATCAAGTGAATGTGGAAGACAAAGGTGGTACTATGAGATTGGGAGCTTATCCTTGTGTATTAGAGGAAGGTACTAACTCTTACGCTGCTTACGGGAGTCTGGAAATATCTGAACGTCACCGTCACCGCTACGAAGTTAGCAATCAATTCAGAGAAGTATTACAAGAGAATGGATTGAAATTAGCAGGACTTTCACCAGATGGTAATTTGGTTGAGATAATTGAGTTAGAAGACCATCCGTGGTTCGTTGGGGTACAATTCCATCCAGAATTGAAATCAAGAGCTGTAACTGGTCATCCACTGTTCATCGATTTCGTTAAAGCAGTTCTAAAAAATAAGAAAAACAGCGAAGAATAATGAAATTAGATTCAATAATATTATTCGAATCTAATGATAATGAAAATTTCTATCCATTTTCAGTGCTACATCCCGTATGGGAACTGAGAGTTGGAGCTATGCGTATCTTCGAGAAGTATCAAGGTGTATTTGATACTTCTTCGATATCCTATTACTCGTCTAATTCTTTGATATTAGATTCATTTCTAGAAAGATTTTCAATTGAAAATGAACTGAGTAATCAGAAAAAAAAGCAATTAATACTATCATCACAGCTATTACCAACAACCGAATTATTATCTGAATTAGATGATATAGTCTCGGATGCACATTCTAATTATACTATTACTCTAGATGACATTATAGTAGGATATTATACTGATGAAAGTATAATCGGTTTAGAATCTCTAGATAAACTAAACTCGAAGAATTATACTAAAGTAGCTCTCGATTCTGATACTAAGTATCTGAACTATATATGGGATGCTATTAGTTACAACGAATCTGTACTCTTAGATGACGCTAATTATTTTCGTCATTGGTCTTCGCCCAAAGGAGACTACTCGAAAGGAGTTCACTTTCTTGAAAAATCACAAATCTTTTTACACGAAACTGTTAAGATACACCCAAATGTAGTTATAGACGCTACTGATGGTGCCGTTATAATAGATGAGAATGTGAAGATAATGGCTGGCTCAACGATACTAGGCCCCTGCTATATAGGTAAGAACTCGACTATCAAGGTAGGAGCAAAAATATATGGTAATACCTCGATAGGTGAGGTCTGCAAAGTTGGGGGAGAAGTAGAAGGTTCTATAATCCAATCATACAGCAATAAGCAACACGATGGCTTTCTGGGGCATTCGTTTATAAGTGAATGGGTTAACCTAGGTGCCGATACTAACACATCTGACTTGAAAAACACATATTCGGAAATCACTGTACTGCAAAGAGATAATGAAGTGAGGACTGGCACTATGTTCTTGGGATTAATATGTGGCGACCACACCAAATCCGCTATCAATACACAGTTCAACACAGGCACAATAGCTGGAGTTTGTGGTATATTAGTACGACCGGGTTTTTTGCCGAATCATATAAAATCATTCTCATGGGGTGGATTGCAAACGTCACCAACCTACAAATACTCAAAAGCAATCGAAGTATGCGAGATAGTAATGCAGAGAAGAGGTAAGCAGCTTACCGACTCAGAAAGGCAATTACTACAATTAGAGTATGATAAAGTAAAATAAATTCGTAATTTTGCCGTCTTATAGCTGAATAGGAATAGTTTTGTAAGAAACATTGTTTATTCAAGTTTTGAAAGAAAAGCTCTTTGATAAATGGGGGTGACTTGGATTCGACGAAGTGTCGGAATTTGATTGTCGCATTTCGTGCTCTACTGGTGACGCACGTTAATACAACCGGTAAAACAACAAATGCAGAAGATAATTTTGCAATGGCTGCCTAAGTAAATATTACTTACGCGTCCCATCTTAGTTAGAGTGGGCCTAAACGCTCTTTCATAAGGTGTCGAAACCCTTTTAGGATAGCTGCGGTGCGGTTGACAAGTACCAATGCGAAATAAATTAGTCAATATATTTAGTACAACCTGTCGATCGGTTACTGCTAAACGAGAACTCATAGAACGACTATAAATGTAGAAGCGTCAGATGAAGTTCTTCGGACGTGGGTTCAAATCCCACCACCTCCACCACTATAGCTCTTTTTCGGAAGGGCTATTTTTATTTACAATTCCTTATCTTTGTATCTAGTATATCTCATACCATAAAAAATTAATGAAAATAGCATATATAGCTTACGAGGATTTTAATGATATCAGTGCTTGGTCTGGGACTATAGCGCATATCGCGAAAAATCTATCAAAAGATAACGAGATTATCCCAATAGATAATCTTGGTTGCCCTTGGGATATTATCTTCAAATTCGTACCGAAGATAAAATCATTATTGGGGTTTACATCCGATTTCCGTCGTAATAAATTCTTTATGAAATTTATTGCTAAAAGAATAGAGAAGCGGTTGATAGGAAAACAATTCGATATTATCTTTGCTCCTGGAACTCTATATATCTCTTATCTAATAACCGAAAAGCCAATAGTCGTTTGGGCTGATGCTACTTTCGCTAGCTTGGTAGAGACATATCCTCAGTATTCTAAAATGACGAAAAGTGAAATCGAAACAGGTAATGAACTAGAAAAATCTGCCTTAGGTAATGTAAAGAAAATTATTTTCTCGACCACTTGGGCTGCAAATTCTGCTATTTCGCACTATAATATTCCCGAATCCAAAGTTGAGGTTATTCCTTTTGGTTCTAATCTGAATGAAAACTTCACTCTTACTGATTTAGCAAAGTTGAACGTGGATAAACGGAAAGACAAAGTAAAGCTACTTTTCGTAGGGGTTGATTGGTATAAGAAAGGGGGAGACTTACTATTAGATATATACAGAGAACTAAGATTACTATCAGATAAATATGAACTAGATGTAGTCGGTAGTAATCCAGATAAAATACCAATAATTGAAGGAGTCCGTTTCCACGGATTTCTGAAAAAATCAGATAACGAGCAGAACAAAAAGCTAATCTCCCTTTTCCAACAATCGCATTACTTCCTATTGCCTACAAGAGCAGAAGCCTTCGGTATAGTATTCTGTGAGGCCAATTCGTATGGTCTGCCAGCATTTGGTAGTGAGTTAGGTGGTATTACAGATATTATAGTTAATGGTGTGAATGGTGAGCTTATTGATATCAAGCAATCAGCTAAATTACTTGCCGCAAAAATCCACGAATCTATTAATAGTGGCGATTATAACGAAAAGTCGATCAATGCTTTCAATCATTATAATCAGAATTTCACTTGGGATAACTCGATTGCAAAAGTAAATAAGGTACTACAAGGATTGGTCTAGTCGTAGTATTCCTTTCCAACTTTGAATGTATTCAGATGAGTTTCTAGGATTACTTCTATGTCTTTGGAATAGCCTCCGCCCATAACGCATAAAACTGGTATATCGAACTTCTTGCATTCACCAAATACAATTTCATCTCTTCTTTTGGCTCCAGCTATACTAACTGACAAGCGTCCAAATTTATCAGATTCCAATATATCTGCACCGGCTATATAATATACTATATCGGGATTTTCTTCTGCTATTAACCTAGGTACATACTCAGAGACTATGTTCAAATAATCATCATCGCCAGTCAAATCGTCAAGCTCTATATCCAAATCTGAGATTTCTTTTTTTACAGGATAATTATTCTTTCCGTGTACACTGAATGTAAATACACTTGGGTTGTTTGTAAAAATCTCAGCGGTTCCGTTCCCCTGGTGTACATCCAGATCTATAACTAATGCTTTTCGAATAAGTCCATTACTAAGGAGGTAGTTTGCACTCACAGCGACATCATTGAACATACAAAAGCCCTCACCTTTGTTAGTGAAAGCATGGTGTGTACCACCAGCTATATTGAAAGAAAGTCCGTTTTTCAATGCAAGTTCTGCTCCATGTAAAGTGCCATAAGCTATTCTGAGTTCTCTCTCATATAGTTCATTACTTTGAGGGAATCCAAGTCTTCTTGCTTCGACTTTTTCTAATTTGAGTGTTCTTGCTCTTTCTATATAGTTTGCATTGTGTGTTAAATATAGGATTTCTTCTTCCATAATATTGGGAACAAAGAAATTGGAGGGAGTATAAATATTCTGTCCAACGAGCCGTTTAGCCAACTCGCTGTATTTTTTCATTGGGAATTTATGGTTATCTGGCAGCTCGTGTCTATAAGATTCATGATAAGCTATATGAATCATAGGCTATTTTTTACCCTAAGCCAATCGAATGTATAAGTTAACTTACTTTCTTCAAATTGGAATTTGGAGAACTTACTAATTCGCTCGTTCATACCAGGATGCGAATTTAGAAATTCTGGAATCATATCTGATTTTTTATACATCTTCTTAAAAAGCTTTGCCAGATAATTAGGTGATATTCCTAGCTCTTTCATCTTCTTTATTGCGTAATCATCAGCTTCGGTTTCCATTTCTCTAGAGAAGGCACTTTGGGTGAGTATTTTTGTAATTTCACTAGCAGTAGATCCACTACCCGCAAGTAGTAGCTCTATGCTTAATGTCGTAATGAGTTGATCTGAATGATGCTTCATTTTTAGATGACCTAATTCGTGAGCTATTACACCTATTAGTTCTTCCGGAGTATCACATTCCAATATAATACCACGATTAAGTACTATTATATTTCCCGGAAGTGCATAGGCGTTAATCTCACGGCTATCGCTGTAATAAAGCTCATATTTAATATCATTATCACTTACTAAGTGCTTTAGTTCACCTAAAGAACGCAATAGTTGAGTTGTATCACTATCCGATTGCTTGAAATCCATCAGCTCTATTAACTTCTGTTTGATTTCATTTTCTTTATACTTGTAAGTTACTTTCACTTCTTCCGAGTCAACAATCGGGAAGTAAACGAAGAATATCCATACACCTAAAAATAATACTAGTAGTATTAAAAAATCTCGCCACAATCTTTTTTTCATAATCAATTTCTAAATTGGAGGATTATTTCTATAAATTTTTTCTTCTTCTTCTCTGACTTTATAAACTATCTCATACGAGAGTTTACCAAAAAACAGGAAGTAATACATTAGCCCTTGCCTAGCTTTTATAGCTGCTGCAATACTGAATCCCAAATATAACAAATTTGCTAAAATAACCACAATCAGATAAGAAAGAAAAGTATTGTTGAAGTTAAAATCATATTTGAAAAATGAAATAGCCCAAACTACAAGACCTGCATTCAATAAACTGACAGGTAGCTGTGAAAGCAATGATTGGAGCGAATGGAATCGTACAAATCTACTTTTATGCTTGTTTACATGGTAATATATAATTGCAGCTATAAGATTGATAATAGGCAGAGGTAGTCCAGCAGCCAATGATGCAAACATCATAAAGTATGCTCCCATTGCATCTTCTCGTTCCCTTGCAGGTAAATCCTCTGGCTGTTGAATCGGGTAGTAATCTGTACTCATGCTTATTCTCTACTATTATTAATTGTTAACTGGTTCATTTCTGTCAAACTCGTATCCAAGTTCGTCTTCTTGTCTAAATCCAGTAAAAGGAGGATATTCGTCAGTCATAAAAGCTAAGTATAGATTGACTCTCTGAGCCCATCTTTGTGTACCAACTATAAAATCGTGCATCTTCTTCGGAAATTCACCAGTGAATAATACAATCCAAAATGCTACAAATTGAACAAATATCATTCCAATGACTCTAAAAAATAGAACAAAACCATGAGGAATTGCAACATATAACCAACCAAATAAGAACTTTAATATTGCGTTCCCTCTACTTAAGTCTTCTTTGTAAGGAACATAGAATTTGATACTTTCATCTTCTACGTCTAACCCAAAAGCAGGATATCCATCTATAAGGTTCATAATTCTAGCATTAACTCTCATTTCCCATTTGATAAATTGAGTTTGAAACTCAAAGAAACTCTCAGGATATCGTCCTGTGAATAGGATGCTCCAGAATGCTATAAATCCAATAATTGAGGACCATATAGATAGAAAGAATAGAAGAAAAGCGTGCGGTAAAGCTATATACAATGAACCGAATAATGTTCTGAGGATTAATTCTCCTCTTGAATAGCTTTCTTGATGTCGTATTTCAAAAATCATGTATAACCCCAACTAATAATTAAAAAAAGTTCAACTTTATTATTACGTATGTTTTTCTAAAAGTTATACGTTGTTCTAAAAAAATAAATTATTATTTTAAAAAGCGTCTATTCATTGATTATAAAACTTCAAAGATGTGAATTATCAAATGTCTTTCATTTATATTTGATGTGTTTTCTTTATATTGTTTAAATTAAAATGACAATTTGGTATTAGGTTAACTAAAAATTTTATATTCTCCAATTATTTCAAATTTAAAATAAAGTATCAAGAAATAATAAAGAATGAATCAACATAATTTTTAAAATGGTTAACCGTTTTCTATTTTTGTTAACTCACAAATAAATATTAACTAATATATATGAAAAGTTTTAGGATTATTGAAAACCCATCGGAACTTGGTGCAGGCACAAGGGGCTCTAGCTTAGGTATAGAAGCATTACGAATAGCTGCAATTAACAAAAAATCAAAACTCTTCTATGACAACGAAGTAGTCACATTAACTAAAAATAATAAGAAATTATTCAAAAAAGTAGATACACCTCACGCTATTAGATTAAAGCAGGTCTATAATAGAATAAAAATACTCGGTGAAGAAGTTGCAAACAGCTTAACGGAAAGAAGTTTTCCTTTAGTAATTAGTGGTGATCACTCTTCTGCTGCTGGTACTATCGCAGGGCTCAAAAAATCGTACCCTGACCACAGAATTGGAGTTATATGGATTGACGCTCACTCAGATATGCATACTCCTTACACAACGCCATCTGGCAACGTTCATGGTATGCCACTAGCAATGGCTATGGGATTGGACAACAGGAAAATGGCTAGAAATGAAGTCATTGATAATACGTTAGATTATTGGAAAAAGTGTAAGAATCTATTTGATATTAAGCCAAAAATGAACCCAGAGGATTTAGTATTTATAGGTCTCAGAAGTTCAGAAATTGAGGAAGTATCACTCATGGACGAATATGACGTAAAGAAGATATTAGTAAATGAAGTAAGGGAAATTGGTACTAATCAAACCGTAAAAGAAGCATTAACTTATCTAAGTAACTGTGATTCTATATATATATCACTCGATGTAGATTCGATGGATCCTGATTTGACTTCGTATGGTACTGGTACTCCAGTAAAAGGAGGTCTTTCTCCTCAAGAAGTAACGGAAATAGTTGCAAATCTATTGAAGGATGAGAGAATAAAGGCGTTGGAACTTTGTGAAATCAATCCTTTATTAGATAATAAGAACAGAATGGCAGAAATTTCGTTAGTAATACTAGAAGATATTATTCACATTATAAATAAAGAATGACTCACAGAAATGTTATAGCCGTAGCTCTACTAATGCTAGCTGCTTTCGCAGCACCTAACCTATTGTCAGTAGAGTATATAGTTAAAATAAACCCAAACAAGAAAAATAGCCAAATACAGAATAAGACAAATCTAAAACCTATATTTAGTAAACTCAACACAAGTAAGCTAAATAAGGTAAATAGTAATTCTCTTAGTACATTAGATGAATTGCAGAATTATTATTTGTTAGATATTGACGAAAGTGATTTATCAAATCTAATCTCTTCGGATTACTTCGAGAGTATTACTCCAAACTACGTTTATAAAATAGAATCAGCACCTATACCAAATGATCCGAGATTCGCTTCGCAGTGGAACTTGCAGTACTTAGGAATCAGTGACGCATGGGAAAAAGCGACGGGTAAAGGAATCATAGTTGGTGTAGTAGATACAGGGTTAGATTTCGACCACGAAGATATACAAGGTCAGATGTGGGTTAACGAAAAAGAAGACCTGAATAACAACGGAAGATTAGACCCATGGCCCTCTACAGAAGTTAGAGATGGTGTATCTGGTGATTTTGATTTTATAGACAATGATGGCAATGGTTATGCAGATGATGTAATTGGATATGATTTTGTCAATGTATCATCTAGAAACCTAGGTGATGATTTAGACCCAGACCCAAACCCTTATGATGAAGAATCGCACGGTACTAGTATGGCTGGAATCATAGCGGCGAGACACAATAATGGTTTAGGAATTGCTGGTATAGCTTATGATTCGAAGATTATGTCGCTTCGTGCATTTGATATTAGTGGGGCAGGGGAGTCCGATGATATTGCTGCCGCTGTGCTTTATGCCGTTATGAATGGTGCTAATGTTCTGAACTTTAGTTTTGGGGAAGAATACTATTCACCGCTATTACACGATGTTATAAAGTTTGCTTACGCAAATGATGTTGTTATGGTTGGTTCTTCTGGTAATAATAATTGGTATAGAAAGCATTATCCATCTGATTTCGAAGAAGTGATTTCTGTTGGTGGTATTACGGAAAGATTCTTCAAATCTAGTATTTCTAACTATGGTAATAGAATAGATATACTCGCACCAGGACAAGCAGTTCCTTCGTTAAGTCCTAATAATCAATACTCTGCAAAGTCCGGTACTTCAGTTGCTAGCCCTCACGTTACGGCTACTGTCGCACTGCTGTTAGAACAGAATTCGAAACTAAAACCAGAAGAAATTAAATTCATTCTTGAAAATTCAGCTACTGATGATAAAGAATTCCCAGGTTGGGATCCATTTTACGGTAAGGGCATTCTCAATATAAATAATGCTTTGAATAGTAAGTCCAAAGGTACGGTGACCATAACATACCCAGAAAATGATGCTGCCATTTTTCTATCAAATAGTGATTCATTGGCTATTATTGGGACTGTTACCCATCCACTATTGAGAAGCTATAGCTTATTTATCAGAAAAGGGATTAGTCCTTTTAATCAATCAGATTTCCGTTCTGAAGAAGCATTCACTGAGTGGATACCTGCTTCATCTAGATTGTATGACCAAGTGATAAATGATACTATCGCGATGATTAGCAAGTCTCTTTTCAAAGATTCGATTTACACAGTACGTCTGAAAATAGACTTATTAAACAACAGTACTTACGAACATAGATTTTATTTCAGACCATTTACTCAGAGCGTTTTCACACGAAATCAATATGTAGTAGAACCTAAAGCAGTTAGAATATATGATGCCGACATTCAAAAAGTAATGCTTACTGCTACTACTCTTTATAATTCCCTTTACTATGTAGAATTATATGATGAAAGTGGTAAATATATCATTACTTTCTCAGAAGTTGTACAGAGCAGTTTAGATCATTCAGTTGTAGTTGATAATTTGGTAGCTGGTGAAAAATATTCGTATAAGGCATTTGCTGTTAGTTCGACTGACACAATAATCAAAGAAGGTTGGTTCCCAGAGATAAATGAGAATATTAGTACTTCTGCATTTAGATCAAAGCCTTACAGAATAGAGAATAGCTATTTGTACAATGGATTGTATGATGAAGCTAACAACACTTTTGCTTCTACTAAGCTAAATGGAGTTAATTTTGTTAGTACTTCATTTTTTGAATACAATGATGGTAAAATTACTAAGACTGATTCTATAGATTATCCACGAATCATTGAAGGATTCGGTGATAGTGATGGTGACGGAATCAAAGAGATATTGACTTCGGGTAATGGTGAGTTAGTTCTTTTCGAAGCAGAAGGTAATAAGAAATTCGGAAAAATTATATACAAAGAAGACTATAGTATTGTATGGCCAAGCCAATTTGTTGATATAGATAAAGATGGACGAGAAGATATAATCGCACATGATGATAGTTCGTATTTTGTAATAAAATATGAGAATGGTAACTATATCAAAAAGAATAGAATTGTGATGCCTTCTGAATATGGAAGGTTTGATAATTCAATGTCTTCCATATTTGCAAATGTTGATGATGACCCCGAAATGGAACTAGTATTTACTAACTCTATTGGGCGATTGTTCATAAATGAATACAAGAATGGTGAGTTTGTAAAGGAGTTCGAATCGCTGCAAATCATCAGTAATTCAAGCCAGCACCTGTGTGCTGCCGATATTGATAATGATGGCATATCAGAATTTCTTGTGCTCAATGCTGGAGTTCAGAAAGCATTTAATAGTAATGGTGGAAAAGAACTTGTTTGGACTGCACAACTTTGGGATTACAAAGACAAAGAATTTAAAGTGATTTGGGAAGAACTTTTCTCGGGTGTCAAGCTTGGAGTAGTTAATTTCAGTAGTAACTCTTACAAAAATGGTGTTTCTTGCGGTGATTTGGACGGTGTACCAGGGGATGAGATAATTATTTCTACTTTCCCTGATTTGTATGTGTTCAAATATAATAATGGAACTATGAGACCATTATGGTATTATGCTTATACACTAAGTAATTCGGCATTAGTTCACGATTTTGATAAAAATGGTAGGAATGAAATGGCTGTCAATACATTCTTCGGTACCCAATTCTTCGAAATATCAGACAATGAACTAACTGTCACTGCTCCAGCAAATTTCAGAGGGCGACCCGTAAATGAGAATACAGTTAAGCTCGAATGGGATAGAGCACCAAATGCGGAGTCTTACCAAATATATAGATTGCTCGACCAAAGCAACGGGCAAGGAACTTTATATGCGGAAACTCAGTTCAATTCATTGCAACTAGACACTTTGGATAATCTTACTTGGTATGATTTCTTTATAATTTCTAAAGCTAGTGACGGGACTACAAGTAACAACGCTTCTAATTTGGTTAGTTGCTTTACACACCCTATGTCAAAAATAGTGGATTTGAAATTCGTAACACCTAGGGCTATTGAAATAGAATATGATACTAAGATGCCGGATTATGAGTTGGAGCCACGTAGATTCAGTCTTACTAATGATGATAATACTTATGTGCCTAATAATGTAATTTCATCTCAAGATAAAAAGCTACGTATCTTCTTCAATGAATCAATATTTGCTGGCTCATATACATTGGTAATACCTGAAATTGAAGATTATTACAGACAGCTAATTAATGCTACTTCCTATACTTTGCAATCTGAGTACGAAGGTGAAGAACAAGAATTATACTTCACTTCTGGTGAGAGAATCGGCAATAAACTAATTGTGAGCTTCTCAGAAGAGGTTGATAATACAGCACTGGATATTAGTAATTATGAACTTTCACCTGTTGGTAAGATTCTTTCAATTATAAAAAATGATGCCCCGAATCAACTAACTTTTGAAACTGATGCATTTACTCAAAATGCGGTTGGGTTCAAATATACACTAACAGCTTCTGATAAAATAGAAGCCGCTAGTGGAAAGAAAATGACCACTGGTGCAGGTAGTGTACTCCAATTCACTTATTTCAAAGATGAATTAGAAGGTGCTTACGCTTACCCACAGCCACTAAAATTGAGTAAAAATCAAGATATAACATTTGCTAATCTAACTTCGAATGCCACAATCTCAATTTTCAATAATAGGGGTGAGTACATACAGTCTATTACTGAATATGATGGTGACGGTGGAGCAAGTTGGAATCTAATAGATAACAAAGGCAATAAACTAAAAGCAGGTATATATTACTTCACCATAGAGGGAGGTAATCCTGACTTCTCGAACGGAACTAATAGCACAGAATTGAAGAATTCTACACTCAAAAAATTCATGATTATAGACTAATTATTTATAAACATATAGACCACATCTACTTGAATATTATTCAAAAAATAAGCAATTTTGTATTCACGATTTTAACTATTTTCAAATCAATTATTTGATATAAAAACTTACAGGGAAATCATGTCAAAAGATATTAAGTACTCTCCAGCTATTAACCAAGCAGATGCTTTTAAGTCGAAGCACGGATTAGACAATCATGGGCTATTCAACTTAGGCAATGTTTACTGGAATTTGCCAGCAGCAGCTCTATACGAAGAAGCAATTCACCGTGGTGAAGGTCTTGTAGCAGAGGGTGGTCCGCTAGCAGTAACTACAGGTAAGCACTCAGCTCGTTCTGCAAATGATAAATATATAGTTAGAGAAGATACTTCAGAAGGACACGTTTGGTGGGATAATAACGCTGAAATGTCTCCTGATAATTTCAATAGTATTTTGAATAAAGTACGCTCTTATCTGCAAGGTAAAGACGTATTTGTAATGGATGCATTCGTTGGGGCGGATCCTGACTATCGTATTCCTATCAGAATTATTACTGAGAATGCTTGGCAAAACCTATTCGTACAGAATATGTTTATAAACCTTGCTTCTAAGGAAGAACACAAAAATCATAAACCACAATTCACTCTTATAGCAGTTCCGGGTTTCCAATGTGACCCTGAAGTTGATAATACTAGAAGTGAAACTGCTATTGCTCTGAATTTCAAAGATAGAATAGCTATAGTAGCTGGCACAAACTACGCTGGTGAAACTAAGAAGACATTCTTCACAGTGATGAACTACTACAAGCCATTAGAAAACGTAATGTCTATGCATTGCTCTGCTAATGTCGGCAAAGAAGGTGACGCTGCTTTATTCTTTGGCCTATCGGGTACTGGTAAAACAACACTATCTGCTGATCCGAATAGAAGTCTAATCGGAGATGATGAGCACGGATGGTCCAAAAATGGTGTTTTCAACTATGAAGGTGGTTGCTATGCTAAAGTAATAAGACTGAGCGAGGAAAGTGAGCCAGAAATCTATGAGACTACTCGCCGATTCGGAACTGTACTAGAAAACGTAGTAGTTGACCCTATCACTAGAAAAGTTGATTTGGATAATGATTCTCTAACTGAGAATACTAGAGCATCTTATCCATTGGAAATGATTCCTAACGCCTTACCTGAAAAACGCACTTCTGCTCACCCTAAGAATGTAATATTCTTGACTTGTGATGCTACTGGTGTATTGCCTCCTATATCAAGGTTGAATTCGGAACAAGCTCAATATCATTTCATAAGTGGTTATACATCTAAGATAGCTGGAACTGAAAAAGGTATCGGTAAAGAGCCAAAACTAGCTTTTTCTGCTTGTTTCGGTGCTCCTTTCCTTGTTCACCATCCTTTCTACTATGCTAACTTGCTAAAAGACAAAATGGAGCTACACGGCTCTAATTGCTGGTTAGTAAATACTGGCTGGGTAGGCGGAAAGTATGGTGTAGGATCACGTATAAGTATCAAACACACAAGAAATGTACTTAACGCTGCACTTAATGGTGAATTGGATAATGTGAAGTTTAGAGTTGACCCAATCTTCGGATTTGAGATACCAGAAACTTGTCCTAATGTACCTACGGAAGTATTAAACCCAATGAACTCTTGGGCTGACGAAAATGAATATATGGCTTCTTACAAAGGATTGGCACAAAAGTACATCGAGAACTTCGCTAAGTTTGAAGAAGGTGTTACTAACAGCGTAATAGAAGCTGGACCAAAAGTATAAGCAATAAATTAAAGAAAGAATAAGAATGATAAGAGGCGTAAGTGATTACGTCTCTTTTTTTTATGTCGAATAGTGTGATTGTAGTGACGTATTGTAGATATCTCTGAAAGTTCCTAAGCAATCGTTTCTAGATATTCTAATAATTCTTGATTATTAGTTTTGAAAGAATTAAAAGAATCTAAAAAAGCTTGTTCGTTATCACTATTGCCCTCTATATCCTTTATAGATTTGAATACTTTATGTGCTCCAATTGTACCTGCTGAACTCTTTAATTTATGAAGTACCAAATTGAATTGTTTTCTATCAGCATAAATCAATTGTTCCAATTCATTTTCAATATTTTTATGATTGATTAAGTATTTATTCAAAAAAACATTATACTTTTCGTGATTATAGTTAAGTAGCTCGAGGATATTCGTAGTATCGAGTATTTCAGAATTATAAGTGTTTGTTGGCTCAACTAAACTATCATCTAACTTGAAATTAATCCATTTTTCCAGAATATTCTCAAACTCTTTTCTATTATACGGTTTAGTAAGTATATCATTAAATCCAAAAGAAATAACTTTGTCCTTTATTCCAATTATCGCATCAGCAGTTAGAGCAATTATTGGAACTGTTTTACAAACTTCTCTAATTCTCTGCGTAGCATCATAACCATCCATCTCTGGCATGTGTAGATCCATTAAAATTAGATCTATTTTATCTGTGAAGTTTCTAAATATTTCAATTGCTTCTATTCCATTAAGAGCAGTTATATAATTACAGTTTACATTGTCTAACAAGTTTGAAGCGATGTCAATATTAATTTCATTATCATCAACTAAGAGTATATTCTTCTCGTATTTATAATCTATAGCTTTATTAGAAGTAAAGTTGGACTTAATAACAAGATTATTGTTTATCATAGTTAATAACTTAAGTGGAGTTAAAGGCTTTTTAATAAGCTTTTCAGATTCTACATTTTGATGAAATAGATCCATGTCCTTATTATATACAACATAACAATTAAGTTTAAATTGCTCTAAATATTTTTTAAACTGAATTAATTTACTCTCTCCTAAGTTAGAATCTAAAATAATTGAACTAAAATTAGAATAGTTTTTATTAGGTTCTAATTCATTTATATTTTCACTACCTAAATTAAATAAGGGTCATGACAAGTTAAGCGGATTATTTCTTAAATTATTTAGTATTAGTTTATACAAATCATCGTTTCTATAATTGTACCTAAATTCAGTTTCTTTTAAATGAAGATAGAAAGTGTTTTTAT
>Ga0172380_10000227_pt1 | contig 120683 bp, 146 predicted proteins | sample Leawe162metaG_FD_119747 | JGI IMG/M metagenome (GOLD analysis project Ga0172380, IMG submission 119747) | Leachate microbial communities from a municipal landfill in Southern Ontario, Canada - Leachate well 162 metaG | ecosystem: Engineered > Solid waste > Landfill > Unclassified | place... | reverse complement strand
AGTAGACGCAAAAAGATTGCAGTGGATGTGGTGCCTGCCGAATGGCAACTGTATATCGCACATTAGAACATGTGTTCAACAAAAAAAGAAATCACCCCAAGGCACCGGGGTGATTTCGCTTTTATATCTGTTTACTTCAGAGCTTCGTCGAGGAGCTTTTTAAGCTGGCTACCGTCAGATTGGATCACATTATTGGTGACGGCCTCTCCGAGGGCTGAGCCATTGAGGAAGAAGCTGGGCGTACCGGTGACTTTTACCTTCTTGCCGAGGGCTTGGTCAAATGATATTTTCTTGCCGATGTTAGCGTCGGTAAGGGCATTTTCAAATTTGCTTTTATTAACCCCGGCCTCAATAGCGTACTGGGTAAAGAGTGAATCACGCTCGTCGGTGTTGGCGGCTTTCCAGTTCTCTTGATTTTCAAAGATGATATTGTTCATTTCCCAATATTTGCCCTGCAAGCCAGCGGCTTCCACTGCCGCTGCGGCGGCGCGAGCATTCGGGTGCGCATTGGTCAGCGGGAAGTTGCGAAAGACAAAGGCGATTTTATCTTTATATTCTTCGGTGATGGCTTTGATCTGAGGATGGGACCCTGCACAACCCGGGCATTGAAAGTCGGCGTATTCAATCAGGATGACTTCACTATCTTTTTTACCATACACGTGGTCGGCGATGTTGCCGCTTTTGTCGGTGGCTGCCAGTACGCTCTTTTCATCCACCTTACTGACATCGATCTTATCTTTACTGGATAGATAGACCAGGCTACCGAGCAGTGCCACGACGACAACCGAAAAAATGATCCAGGCTTGTTTACTCACTTTAAAGAAACTCCTTACGTTAAACTGTATCTAGTGTAGCGAAAAGAGACTAACAGAACAAGCGGGACTGCGCTACAATAGGGGTACGATGATGACGTTTTTGATTATTGTGCTACTTGTCTTGTTTCTGCTGCTCGTCGTTACTGCCAGTGTGCACCCATCGCATAGTCTCCTGAGCGCGTATGAGCTCGAACGGCGCGCGGAGGCGCATAACAGCGAAGCAAGGAGTGTGCTGCGCCGTGAACGGCTCCTCCCCGATATCGAATCACTCCAGCGTGTCGCCACTGCGCTACTGCTGGTAATTTTTGTGGTACTCTGTGTCGTGACGTTCGAATGGTTCTTTGGTATTCTCGTATCTGTAGTGGTAGCTCTCGAGTATGGTGCGGCCGCGCGGCTTGGCTTCATACGGGCAGAGGCGGATAAACTATACAAGAAGTACGAGGTGCATTTGCTGCGCTTTGTCGAGAAATTTTCGCCGATCTTTGCATTCATTCGGGGTGCTACACCCGCACAGCCGGTAGCACTGCTCAGTTCAAAGGAAGAACTCAATCATCTTATTGCCGAATCGGGCGGGGTATTATCACCAGATGAACGCAAGCTCATTGTCAACGGCCTCGGGTTTGAAAATCGCGTGGTCAGTGAGATTATGACGCCGCGCAGCGTGATAGATAGCGTGAATAAGCTCGATCACTTAGGTCCGTTGCTACTCGACGAATTGCATAAAACCGGCCACAGCCGCTTTCCGGTGACGAGTGGCGATATCGACCACGTGGTGGGGATGCTCCATATCCATGACCTCCTGACGATCGATGCCAAGCGCAAGTCGACATCAGTTGAAAAGGCCATGGAGCCACGTGTCTTTTACATTAAAGAAGACCAGACTCTGCAGCATGCTTTGGCTGCCTTCCTGCGTACCCACCACCATCTATTTGTAGTGGTCAATGAATTCCACGAAACGGTGGGTCTGCTGAGCCTCGAGGATGTTATCGAAGCCATGCTCGGCCGCAAGATTATTGATGAGTTTGATGCGCACGAGGATTTGCGGGTGGTGGCAGCGCGTAACCCACGACATAACAATGACGGTATGGGTGCGACACATGTTTAAGCAGGGCATGGAGTCATTCTCAAATGTTGCCCTTGCCCGAGAGACTATGATAACGCAGTTGGCGGCACGAGCCGACCTGCTTACGGCCGCAATACCCAGGCAAACACTTGGAGGGTACGGCGAGACCGTACTTGGTGCGCGAAAGCGACAGGTGGTAATTGATGCTCGCCTGTCGATGCAGGAAGAATTTGTATCAATGGCACGAGTGCGGGTGGAGGAAGATGAAGAGAGGTTTCATGAGATTGCAGTAACGTTAGGAGAACATTCTCTGCTCGCTAAAGTGTACGATCAGGATGGCCATATAATAACTGACTGGCCTACAACCCTGTCTCTCGCAGTGCTAATGAGACGAGCGCGAGCACACCTCTAATCTTTTGTTCTTCTCTGTACCCTTGGGGTGGTATAATATCTTTAAGATGACATGGCGAGTAAATAGCGATAATAATTCCCGGGTCAGCAAATAGCTGGCGCGCTTTTTTGCTATTGACCCTTCCCTCAGCCCTTCGCACTAACTCTTTAATAAGGAAACTATTATGACACGAACCCTCACCAAAGAACTAGCTGACCATATCGGCGAGACAGTCACTATCCAAGGCTGGTTGCACAAGAAACGCCTGCTTGGCGGGCTGAACTTCCTCACAGTGCGCGACCGCAGTGGTATCGCCCAGAACCTAATCGAAGATAAAGACGAAATTGAAAAACTGCGCGGTCTGCAAATTGGTACGGTCGTGAGCTTTACTGGCACCGTGGTGGCTGATGAACGAGCCCCAGGTGGTGCCGAACTTCACGATGTGAAAGTGCAAGTCGACGTACCTGTGACCGATGAACCACCGATCGAGATTGATAAGCCCATCCCGCACAAACCTGAAAACCTCGACACGTTATTTGATACACGCGTGCTCGGCCTTCGTAACCTCCAAGAACGCGCCGTATTCCAGGTACAATCTACTCTGACTCGGGCCATGCGTGACTATTTCTATCAGCATGATTTTATCGAGATGCACACCCCAAAGCTGCTCGCCGAACCAACCGAAGGTGGGGCAGAGGTCTTCACGATGGATTACTTTGGCAAAACCGCTACGCTGGCCCAAAGCCCGCAGTTTTACAAGCAAATGATGGTTGGTGTGTTTGAGCGCGTTTTTGAAATCGCGCCTGTCTACCGGGCTGAGCCAAGCGCCACCACGCGCCATATGACGGAGTACACCTCAATTGACGGCGAAATGGGCTTTGTGAACCTTGCAGATATTCAGTCGTTCCTAAGCGGTTTCCTGCGTCACGCAGTCGATGAAGTCTGGGCAGCGCACGAGCCAGAGCTCAAGCGCTGGAACGCCACCAAGCCGCTGCTGCCTGAAGAAATTCCAACCCTTTCGATGCAAGAGATTCACGAAAAGTACAGCCAGGCCACTGGCGAGAACTCAATTGGTGAAAAAGACCTTCGCCCCGATGAAGAACGCTGGATTTGTGAGTATGCCAAAAAGAACTTGGGGTCTGAAGCCGTCTTTGTGGGGCAGTGGCCCGCCAGTGAAATGAAATTTTACCACAAGGCAAACGACGAGAATCCAGCCGTAGCCGATCGTGTCGACCTCTTATTCCGAGGCGTGGAAATCACGACCGGCAGCATGCGTGAACATCGCTACGACGTCGTGGTCGACCAACTGCAGAAACTCACCGGTGGCGACCCGAACGATCCTGGCTTCCAGCCGCTACTGACTGCCATGAAATATGGTATGCCACCACACGGCGGCTTCGGCATGGGCCTGGAGCGCGTTACCCAAAAATTACTTGGCTTCAACAACGTCAAAGAAGCGACGCTCTTCCCACGGGACATTAACCGACTCACCCCGTAATGACTCGCCAGAATATTACAGAAAAGATCTGGTACGATCCCGATGTAAAAAGCTATATCATGCTTGATGTAACCGAAGACATTCCAGAGCAAAAGCCTGTAGTCATTGACGGGACAAAGCTTCTCCCAAAAAGCGAATACCATTGCACGCTGGTGCCCGCCGGGAAACTGAGTGAAGATCCAGCCATAGTCGCTAGAGTCATCGAAGATGTAGCGGATTATTTACGCTATAATTCACAAGCTGTCCGCTTCATAGGTCTTGCTGACCGCTATTACATTTGCAAAGATGGGGACGAAGTCACTCTCATTGCGGAAGCGACATTGGTAGGACTGGGTGGACTTCGCAAGATCGTTCAGCAAACGATCCCTGATTATGCACCGGCGTTGCCTCATGTAACTCTTTTGAAAAATGACGAATCAACCTATGGCATCGGTATTCACTCCGCTATGGATCTTAAAAAGTTATGCAGAAGGGTAAACCTGGATGATGTATAAGGCAAAGAGAGAAGCAATTCTTCATCAGAACAGTGCGTCATGTAGCGTTTATGATTTCGGCGGTATCGGTGTCATTGATGGAGCCGACATTTCGATCCATGGTCGTTACCCTGAAAATGGCTTTGCGGTGAATGCAAAATCGGATTTAGTTATACGGATTATTTCTGGGTCCGGGAAATTGATAACAGGAGATTGTGAAGCAATTTTAAGCCCAGGAGATGTGGCATTTATTGAGCGCGCGGAAGCATATTGTTTTGAAGGCAAGAATCTCGAACTGTTTATGGCGTGTACGCCCGCATGGAGCCCTAAGCAGTATAGGGTCATGAAGTAACTTCCTGCTATAATTAAGCACATGCAAGATGAAGCCGAGGCTCCACAAAATAAAACAGAAGTACAAGATATGCGTCGACATTTTTTGGCCGTCTTTTTCCTGAGTTTTATGTGGGGGACCTTTGGGGTTGATCGGTTTTATCTGGGTAAGATCTGGACGGGAATCTTGAAGCTCATCACGTTTGGCGGGTTTGGCATCTGGGTGATCGTGGATCTTGTTCTCATTATGTCGGGCAGCATGCGCGACAAGCAGGGGCAAGAAATGCGCGAAGCTGCTCGTTACAAGAAGTTTGCCGCTATGACGGTGCTTATTTTTGCACTCGTCCTCGGCGCGGTAATGCTTCTGTCTGGCGGGCTCCTTATTTACGCTGTCACCCAGGCTATCGACTCATACCAAAATGGCGGTCTGAACGATCTTATGAACCAGCTGCCATCAGGCATAGCTCCGACGGATCTTAATTCACTTGAGTTGCTGTCACAGTGAGACATTACATCATCTATATCCCGGGGCTGGGAGATGGCTACGATCCACTGCGTCGTCTGGCACTTCTCTTCTGGCGGATATTTGGGGTAACTGTCGAGTATGTACCTATGAAATGGTATGACGGCAAATCGTATGATGAGAAATACCAACGAGTAGAAACAGCTGTTCGAAACGCTCAGGCGCTCGGCTTCACCGTATCGATTGTCGGTGAGAGTGCTGGTGCGAGTATGGCCATGAATGTGTTTGCACAGACTAGTTCAGTGCATCGGCTGATAAGTTTGTGTGGCGTGAATAGTAGCCACACGCCCATTTCTCCAAGGATTTTTAAACGCAGCCCTGGTTTTAAACAGTCAGTCTCACGAGTCGATCGATCACGAACAAAAGTTATAGCCTCTCGGGTCGGGCAGGTGACGTCAATCATTGCTCGGAGTGATTCCACAGTTCCGCCCGAAAAGAATAGTATCTCAGGTGCACGTCAGATAGAAATATGGAGTATGGGACATATCTTTACCATCGTACTGTGTTTGTCGATCTGTAGTTTTATTGTGATCCAGCAGGTTCGCCGCCGCGTAGCGTAATCGGTATGCTTATGGTTAAATGTAACCTATGAAGTTAAAATCCCAACACAAAGGGTTTACCGTTATTGAGCTTCTTATCGTCATCGTCGTTATAGGCATCTTGGCTGCTATCATACTCGTGGCCTATAACGGAATTCAGGATCGTGCAAAAGACACGAAACGAGCGAATGATTTAGCTCAGATTACAAAGGTCTTACTTGCGTACAATACGGTACACGGCGGTGTAGTCTATGTACCGGCTTATGATACGATTGGCCTCTATGGTGGCTGGGATACGAGCAACAAACCAAGCTGGCTTGCTTTCATGCGGCCTGAACACGGCACGATGCCAGTCGATCCAACTAACTATGTAGCAAGTACAGTCGATTCGGGCAGTGTGGGGAATTACATTTATAGATATTACTGTTACGACGCGGGAAGTTCAAATGCTTTGCCAGGGACTGCTACAGTAGTGCTCGGGTATAGAAAACAGAGTGGTGCTGACGTGAGTAGCAAATTTGCAGTGGACAGTTGCTTACGGAGTATACCCTAGACTTCAAAACTAGACTTCCGTCGGTGTGTTATCGAGTGATTGCCAGATATACCAGCTGGCCACCGATCCGTACGGGTGCCACTTATTTTGTAGCGCAATTGCTTCAAGCTCACTGGCATCTGGTACTGCACCAAGTTCGTAGAGCTTCATGATACCATTACGGATCCCAAGGTCGCCCACGGGTAAGACATCAAGTCGGCCCATACAAAACATGAGAAACATATGCACGGTCCAGACGCCGATGCCTTTGACTTTGGTCAGTTCGTCGATAATTTCTTGGTTGGATAACTGGTCGAGCGTGTCAAACCGTACCTCGCCATCTATAATCTTCATAGCGAGGTCTTGGATGTAGCGGGCTTTGGGCCGAGATAACCCAACCGCGCGCAGTTCTTCAACATCTTTTTCCAAGATTTGTTTGGGCGAAGGGAAGTCACCACCAAAGAGATCCTTAAACCGGCCCTCAATCGTGCGAGCGGCTTTGACACTGAGTTGCTGGGAAATGATACTATCGACCAACTCATGGTAGTAGTTGGTATGCGGCTGAAACGCGGGCTTCGGATATGTCTCTATCAAAAGTGCCAGACGCGGATCGGCTGTTGATAAATGAGCGAGAGCTTTGTCCATTAAATATCGATCGAGCCTTCAATGCGCTGGTACTCAATGTTATACTTCTCGGCTGCCATTTTGTGCCACCGGTCGTACAAGCCAAAGCCGAATACTGACAGCATAGCGTCGTGGGTCGGGAAGGCGAGTTCTGGTTTGACGGCGATGAGGAAATCGACGGACTCGGAGACTTTCTCCCACGGTGCGATGATGGGCAGAGACAATACTTTTACAGGACGGCCTGGCAGGGCGAGGCTATCTCCGGGGTGGTACAGTACATCGTCTACGATGACACCAACATTTTGGTATTCTGGATGAAAATCTTTATGGATTGTGGCATGTACACCGCCAGTGAAGGTGAGTGTAAAACCACCGGCTTCCACAACCTGCTCAGGAGAGACAGCTTGGGTCGGAAGGTCGGCTATCTGGCGCGTGACAGCATCTGGTCCATATATGGTTGCCTCAGGGTTCTTATCAATGATCGCATGTAGCTTTTCAGGGTCAAAATGATCAGCGTGCTCATGAGTCACGACAATCGCCACGACATTTTCCGGCACGGCAAAATCGGTTGCCCATGCGCCCGGGTCGATGACTAAGATTTTGCCGTCTTTTTCAAGTGTAAAGCAAGAGTGCTCGTATTTCGTAAGTTTCATATATCTATTATACGCCAGTTATCTATGGTGCAACAGATGTGATACTATAGTCTCATGAAGAAAACCACGAGCGGTTTCACTATTGTCGAACTTTTAATTGTTATCGTGGTAATTGCTATCCTGGCTGCCATAACGATCGTGGCCTATAACGGCATTCAAAATCGTGCATATGACACCACGGTTCAGGCGGACTTATCTGGCATGATGAAAAAGTTTCAATTGTATAAAGCCGATAAAGGCAACTTTCCACTGACTTCAACTGACTTGCTTGATGTAGGTGCCTCAGCCAGTAAAAATGCCTATCTTATTTCTCCCGCGACGACATACAATGTTGTGCCTTGCATAACGTCTGGCGGCGTCGAGCAGTCAGTCGCTTCTATCAGCAAGTCTGGAAAAAAGTTTTATGTCTCAAGCATCTCAGGAGGAGTGAAGGAATATACGGGCGCTAATGACTGGGCAACGCTGGGGTGGTCATATATGTGTAGCGATGTGCTACCTGGATCCGCTTTACCGACAGGCACAGGCAGCCCTGGTTATGGTGGCGCCTGGAGACCATGGCTCTAATCACAGGTAGTCTTACTCAGGCAAACCATTTAGTATATTCTTTGCGTGCTTTAACGATCTTGGGTTCAATCACAATAGAGCAGTAGCCATTACCAGGATTTTTGTTAAAGTAATCTTGGTGCTCTGACTCGGCTTCGTAAAACTTTTCAAGCGGCGTTAGCTCGGTCACGATGGGGTCATCCCAATGAGTTGTGGCTCGTTCAATCGCGGCTTCAAATTCGGCTTTCTGCGATTCGCCTGCATAAAACATAGCCGAGCGGTACTGCGGGCCAATGTCATTACCTTGCTGGTTGAGTGTGGTGGGGTTGTGAATCAAAAAGAAGATATCCAAGATGACATCTGGTGGAATAACCGCATCATCAAACGTAATCTGCACACTCTCGGCATGGACAGTTTTACCCGATGCAACCGCATAATAATGAGCATTATCAGCCGCGCCGCCAGCATAGCCGCAGACTGAAGATTCTACACCTTTCAGGCCGCGGTACACTGCGTCCAAACACCAAAAACATCCGCCAGCGAGTGTGTAAGTAGTCATATATCTAGTATACCTCGTATAATAATCAGGAAGATGAGTAGCAAAGAATTCCAGAATTTGATATGGCAGCGTGGCCAAGAGTTATATCGTGACATGCCTTGGCGGCGAGACACTAGGCCGTACTTTGTGTTAGCCAGCGAGATTATGCTCCAGCAGACACAGGTCGAGCGGGTGGTTCCTAAATTTGAGGCCTTTGTCGCGGCTTTTCCTGATGAGAAGACGCTAGCGCGGGCTAGTCTCGCAGACGTACTCAAACTCTGGCAGGGTCTTGGCTACAATCGCCGGGCGAAGTTTCTCCACGAAGCCGCCAAGATGATTGTGGGTGAGTTTGGAGGCGAATTTCCGGGCACCTACGACCAGCTCGTGCGACTGCCAGGCGTGGGGAAAAACACCGCTGGTGCCATCCTTGCCTATAGTTTCAACCAGCCGGCTATTTTTATCGAGACCAACATCCGTACGGTGTATCTGCATCACTTTTTTCCGGACGGTGAAATTGTTGACGATAAAGAAATTACCAAACTGCTCGAGACGACGATCGACCGTGAACACCCGAGGGAGTGGTACTGGGCGCTGATGGATTACGGCAGTTTCTTAAAACGCAGCGGGCAAGGCCGCTTGAAGCAGAGCAAGCATTATACCAAACAGTCGCCGCTAGAGGGGAGTGTGCGCCAAGTGCGTGGTCAGATCGTGAGGCTTCTCACCGAACGTGAGATGACGAAAATGCAACTCTTGCGGGTGCTTCAGGGCGATGAGCGTTTTGAACCTGCGCTCACTGGGTTGATGCGAGATGGGCTTGTCACCCAATCGGCCAGCAAACTGCATTTGACCAAATAGGGTAACTCGGGAGATAATAGGGGACATGAATCTAAAGCGACTTATTTCTTTTCTGGCCGTAACAGCAGTAATCTGTACCGTCGTAGCAACCGAGCAGACCTTTGCTGAAGAGCCAAGCTCCATTACTGATTTTCAGTTGACGCAAATTCGCGTTCGCTGCAAAGAAGTACAGGCGAGTCTGAGCCGCGTGCATGCCAATGACGCGCTGCTGCGCGTGAACCGCGGTCAACTGTACGAACGGCTATCGACCAAGCTGATGGTACCGCTCAACAGCCGGATCGCCGTGAACCGGCTCGACGGCAGCTCACTTTTAAGTGTCACGAGTAATTACGATCGGCACCTCGGTGAGTTCAGGATAAACTACAAAGCGTACGAAGAGCAGCTATCCACCACGATGCGGATCGACTGCACCAAACAGCCTGCGAGCTTTTATGAAAGTTTGAAAAGCTCCCGCGACAAACGACGTAGCGTCTACGAATCCGCTCAGCAGCTCGCTAAAGACATCGGTGAGTATAGACAGGCCTTCACTGACTTCAGCAAGCCGTATCGGGAGAAACAGTCATGAACGATGAACTCCACGAAGAGCGTCGCGCCTATCGCTTGGCCAAAAACCGCTTCGTCGTGATGCTGGCAAGTTCTATTGCCGTAGCACTCCTCCTTGTTACGATTGCGATGATCTTGTACACTACCAGCGGCACCGCCCAACTCGACCTCAGCCGTCCAGGTTACACCGACGTGCGCGATAAAATAAACTCCGACCTGGGTCTTAGTACGTTCCCGAGTACAGGCGAGATTAATAAAGAGGCGATTGCGTCTTTCGAGAAGTTATACGACGAAACAGCCAAGCAGGCGACATCGATCAATGCCTTTGAAGACGGTGTGCTCAGTGACGAAGCGCTACGGATTAATGATAACCCCGCTGCAACTGCCAATCAGTAGCCCGTTACTTTTTTGATTTGGCTGCTGCGACTGTTGGTGGGATGGCGAGTTTGACGCCTTCGAGTTCAAACCGTTCCAGCAGGCGACGGCGCATTTCGGCGATCACGGCCCACTGGTCTGAGGGCTGAGTTTTCCCCGCTACGATGACCTCGACTGCGTTGCCGTTAAAATCACCAATCGAAACAAAGTTCGGTGCTTCTAAAATTTTATGCTGCCAGGCCTCTTCTGTGGTCAGTTTGTTGCCAATTTCATCGATGATCTCACTAATCATTTCAATATCGGTTGAGGGATGAAGTGAGACCGAAAAACGGGCCATGCTGTACCCCATGGTTTTATTGATGACGTGCTGCACCATGCCGTTAGGAAAATAATGCACATTGCCATCGACGTCACGCAGTACGGTCGAGCGCGAGCCAATCCTTTCTACGGTACCGCTGGCACCCTCGATATCGACAATATCGCCCACGCGGTACTGATTCTCGCTGATGATAAAAATGCCCGATAGAAAATCCCGTATCAGCGACTGAGCCCCGATACCCACAGCGATACCGACGATCCCGGCGCTGGCAAACAAAGGGGCAAAGGTATGGCTAATCGTATCGCCAAAGAACACTTGCAAAATAGCGTAGCCCACCGAAAGAATCACAATCAGTCGCCAGATGGTAGCAAACAGTTGTACCAATGTTTTTTGGCGTTTCTCAATGTCTTTGGTGTGCCATTCACGGTGGCGGGCGCCCTTGATGATCTGATGGATCAGTCGGCCAAGCAGTTTTTTACCCACGTAGTAGACAACAATGCCGATGACGAAGGGGGTTAGCAGGTCAATGCCCTTATCAAGCATCCAAGCACTTATTAAATCAAAATTGAGATCACGGAACCTATCCATATAACACTAGTATAGCATGACCGACTGAGGTGACATATGGTAGTATGATCAGTAATGACCCTCAATCCTCACGATTTTGTCATCACCAGAAAACGCAAGAAATACCGCTTTGCGCTGTTCCACAACTCGCCGCTTTGCTATGAGCTGGAGGAGTGGGACAAGACCTGGCAAGCCGACCATGTAGAACTCGGGGCTGGAACCGGACTGTTCGCCGTAGCGTTAGCCGAGGAGCACCCGGATAAGAAGTTCTTAGCGGTTGACGTCAAGGGTGATCGTCTGCAGACTGGCGCCCGCCAAGCAGAAGAAAAAAGTCTCGCCAATATCCGGTTCCTACGAGCCCGCGCCGATCAGCTGAGTGACATCATTACTCCAGCCACGCTTGATTCCATCTGGCTAACCTTTCCCGACCCATTTCCCAAGAAGCGTTCGGCTGGCCGGCGTATGACCCATCCAACGTATCTGAACATATATAAGACGATCTTAAAACCAAACGGTGCCTTTTATCTCAAACACGACAACCGTGATTTCTTCTGCTGGAGCCTCGAGCAGCTGGTGGCCGAAAAGTGGCACATTGATGAACTTTCCTTTGATCTCCATGGTTCTGATCTAACAGAGGAATACAAAATCATGACGACCTACGAGACCCGCTGGACAGGCGGGGGGCTTCAAACTAATTTTGTGAAAGCCTATTCAGGCAAGCCGTAGACAGCAAGTGCTTGATTCTTGTATCGTTTATCCTCAGTAAGCTCCTTACCAAACCAATCAGGCTTATTAAAGGATTGAGATTGAGCGATGGCGTCAGCTTCATCGGTATTTTTAAATTCCACCTCTGCGACAACAAGACCCTCGAGCTCGCCCTTGTAGATATCGAGTTCGATTGTCTGACCATCATGAGGAATTGCAAGGCGCATTTTCTCAATGATTTTACCTACAGTTTTAGGCATGAGTTCATTAAACATAGGTAGGGAGATAGGGATATTCCACTCGCCGCGGGCAAGCCCTCCTTTTGACTTGACAGTCAGCTCACACTCACCGTCTTCATCGTCTATCGTCTGTGTACGGCGGACACGAGTTTCAGAGCCGTCTTCAGCAATAGCAATGTATGCTTGAGTAAGGCTCATCTCTACTGTAACGGGCAAATCTTCCGGTATGTTATCTGGATCGATCAGAAACTTTCTTTCTACTTCCACGGGTGGTTTGATCGCGTCACCTGAATATCCTGGTTCTTTCGTTGTCATAGCATCTCCTTCTAGTAATTTTATAATAACAATTGTACGAAAACCATCAAATCATAAGCATGAATTAAAACGTGATTCAAGCAGCTCGCAATAGTTCGTGAGCGAGGGTAAGTTTGAAAATTTATCCACTCAACTTATCAAACAGTTAAATCTCATTCATATAATTATCTTTCTACCCCCGAGATTTATAACAGAGACAATTTCATTGTATATCCTTGTATATTGATTGAATAGAAAGTATAATTTGACTCAAATATGATTGATCAGGAAATCATCCGTCATCACATTCAAAAACACATTGTAGGCGTGCTGATGCATCAAAAATATGCCCGTTTTCGCGACTTGCGACCACCAAAAGTCGATACCAATCTCTACAGCTATCACCTGAAGACCCTTCAAAAAACCGGCGTTGTCGATAAGCAAGCAGAGGGTTATACCCTGGGCAAGCAAGGCGTACTCTACGTCGATCGTATTAGCACTGCCACGCTCAATGTTCGTTCTCAGCCAAAGATCATTACCATGCTGGTGATTCAAAATAGTGAAGGCGAGGTACTTGTTTTTAAGCGTAAACGCCAGCCCTACACCGACACCTGGACGTTGCCTTACGGCAAGCTTCACATTGATGATGTCACCATTCTCGCCTCGGCCCAGCGTGAAGCTAGGGAGAAATTAGGGCTACCAGCTCAGGCAATGACTCATGCAGGCGATTGTTATATTCGTATCAACGAAGACGGTGTTCCGATTATGAGCACCTTAGCACATGTGTTTAGGTTTGAGACAGATGATATTCAGCTGCATGAGCGGCTGAAGTGGATCAAACCACACAAGCTCTCAAGCCTCAACCTCGCACCGGCCGTTGAGTCCATCGTCGCCCGCACATTCTTCCGTGATCCTTACTTCTTCGAAGAATTCGAGGAAGATTGGTACAATTAAAGTATGAATATGGATGACTACACGAAGAATGCGCTGCTGACGCTCAGCGACGATTATGCCTATGGCGATATCACCCCGCAGCTGATGGGTATGGTACTGGGGCTTTCGGACGAGAGCGGGGAAGTACTAGGGAAATTTAAAAAGCTCTTACGTGATAAAAGGGGCGTCTTGACTGATGCAGATAAGGCAGAAATCATCAAAGAACTGGGTGATGTGCTGTGGTACATTTCCACGGTTTCACACTTGCTTGGTTCTAGCCTAGATGAGGTGGCCCGCAAGAACAACGAAAAACTTCTCAGCCGCAAACAGCGCGATGTACTTGGCGGCAGTGGCGATAATCGCTAGATATCAAAATCAAGTATTAATGCATTATGATCAGAAACAATCTCATCCGGCATATAGAAATGGTTTAATTTTACTTCGTCGTTTATGAATATATAGTCACACACCTCATTTTTGGTCGTGAGTAGTGACCGAGTTGTCGTCAGGCGGTGCTCGCTTGAGAGATTGCGCAGGTCGCTGCTGATAATCTCGATCGATTTGCTAGTTGGTGAGAGGTTGAAGTCTCCACACAGAATTACGGGACCCTCAAGTGAGCGAATGTAGCCACGTATCTGTGTGGCCTGTCGTTCGGTTTCCTCATCACCATTTTTGTGGGAGTCAATATGGTGGCCGTGATGGTTTAGGATGTGCACCATCTTACCTTTTACATCTAACGTAACGTGCTGCAGTGCACGAATATTATAATCGTCTGTATCGAAATCAAAATCTTCTTTAAATACCCCTCTAGTGAAGATGGTTTCTTGTTTCACGAGAGGAAACTTTGAATAAACTGCGTTTCCAAATGCCATCATTCGCCCAGTAAATTGCCCGGTAAAAAGTGGTGAGAAATATGCATATTCACAATCGAGATGCTTCTGTATTCTATTGCTTGGAGTCGCGAGCCCCCCAATACTGCCAGAGAAGTCGATTATTTCTTGCATGCAGGCAATATCGACTGAGCTTTTCTCTAAGTAGGTGTGCAGTGGTTTTTCGAGCCGTCCCGCCCATGCGTTTAGCTGCATGAGTTTCATAGGCCTAGCCTCTCTCGTAGCCAACCATCGATTGAGCCAGCACCCATACAGAGCACGAGTTTACCTTCACTTCGTGCTTTTTGAATCGTATCCCATAGCTCGTCATTCAGGTCGGCCTCGTGAACTGAAACTTTGTTGGTAATATTCGTGGTTAATTCTTCTGGTGCGAGCGTCGCGAGGTTCGGATCTTCCCTAGAAAGATACGTTGGCAGCCAGTAAACCTCATCGGCGAGCTCGAATTGATCGGTATATTGATCTTTTAACTCGTGCTGGCGCACATTTTGGTGCGGCTGGTAGACCAGCACCACGTGGTCAGATAATTCGCGGGCCATTTGCAGTGTGGCAGCGATCTCGGCCGGATGGTGGCCATAATCGCTATAGAGGTTGTCGGCCAGCTTCTCGAAACGACGGTCGGTGCCAGGGAAGCTCTTCACGGCAGCTTGGTTTGCTGACCCATGGCCAATATCAAGTCGTTCAAGCGCTTTAATAACCAGCGTGGCATTGCGGCGGTTATGCTCACCGGGCAGGGGTAGGTTCTCGACATCGGACGCTTGCAGGAGCCAGGCATCAGGATGCTCGGCAAACAGCTCGCCGTACTCCGACTGCCACACAATCAAGTGCTGAGATTGTTCACCGAATTGCTGAAAGGCATCAAAATAGCTCTGCTCAGTCGGATACGTGTCGGGGTGATCGTAGTCGATTGAGGTAACCAGCGAAAGATACGGCGTGAAATGCAGGAAATTACGATCAAACTCGTCGCATTCATACACAAAATATTTACTGGCTGGATCGAACTTACCGCTAGGTCCGAAACTGATGGTCGTCCCGATCGAATAGCTCACCGGCACGCCGAGCTGTTTGAGCGCCCAGACCATCATGCCGGTGGTCGTTGTCTTGCCGTGCGTGCCCGCAATCGCAATGAGTTTCAGATTCTTCTTGGCAATAATATGCGCTAGCAATTCATCACGCTTGGCAGTTTTTATCCCAAGTTCGCGGGCCGTGACGAGTTCGGGATGATCAGCAGGCAAAGCAGCCGTGTAGACGAACCAGTCGATCGTTTCTTGGGCGTGTGTAGCCTTTAAAGATGAGCCATCTTGGCCAATATGTACGGTAATGCCGCGGTTTTGAAGGGCTTTGGTCATGAGGCTTTCGGCAGCATCCGAGCCCTGTACCTGGTACCCGGCATCGGCGGCTATTTCTGCCAAGGGGCCAATACCGACGCCGCCAATACCAGCAAAGTATATATTCATAACTGTAGTATACTGGAGAAAACCACTTAATAACAAACACGGCGAATAAAATGATCCAATCCCTTATCCATCGGCTACTACTGCGGCGCCACTTCTGGCGCTATGCTGCCTTCTCTGAGGTGGCGGAGCTTTATGCTTCGCGGATGATGCGAACGTTTGCGCTACGCATCGTGACAACATTCACCTCTATTTATCTGTATCAAATCGGCTATGACCTGGTGTATATTGCTTTCTTTTGGGCAGCCTTTTACGGTATAAAAATACCGTTTGCGGGTCTGGGCGCGCTCATTGCCGCTCGACTCGGGCCAAAACACGGAACATTAATTAGCAACATCGTCTCAGCTCTCGGTATGATCTTCTTGCCACTTATCCCTCTCTATGGCCTGCCAGCCCTTATCGCGTGGAGTGTGTGTCACGCGTTTGCAAATACGCTCAACGATCTCTGTTATCTCATCGACTTTTCAAAGATAAAAAACAGTACACATGCCGGCAAAGAAATCGGCTACATGAATATTATTGAAAAAGTTGCTACTGGCGCCAGTCCACTAATCGGTGGTGTGTTGGCTTTTTGGTGGGGGCCGGAAACTGTGATGGGCTTATCGGTTATTTTGTTTCTGCTGGCAGCCGTACCACTGTTTAAAACTGCCGAGCCGACGAGGCTTCGTCAGCGCTTGAATTTCCGTGGCTTTCCGTGGCGTACGACGTGGCGGAGCTTAGTCGCTGAAGCTGCTGTCGGCTTCGACGTGTACGCCAGTGGAACAGCCTGGTCGCTGTTTATGGTGGTGCTGATTTTCGTGAACAATGGCGATGAGGTCTATGCCAAGATTGGGGCAGTGAGTTCGATCACGATCGTAGCGGCTCTTTTTGCCTCGTATGTCTTTGGGCAACTGATCGATCGGCGGCGAGGTAGAGAACTGCTCATTGTTTCATCGGTTGCGAATGCGCTCTCACACGCTTTTCGTCCGTTCGTTGGTTCGCCCGCACTCGTGGTCGCCTCCAATTTTGTCAACGAAGCGGCTACGACTGGCTACGCCATGGCATTTACCCGTGGCATGTTCGATACAGCCGATTTATCTGGACGACGGATTGTGTATATGTTTTTCATCGAGATGACTGCGAATTTTGGGGCGATGCTGGGTGGGATTGCCCTCGGGCTTCTCTTCTTGGCATTTGGTGATGAAATAGGACTTCACTCCTTCTTCTTTGTCAGTGCGGCAGTGGTTCTTCTCATTGCCACGCCTCGTTTCATGCTCTACCGCAAATAACACCCCGTGGTATACTGATAAGCAGTAAAAGGTGGGGTAAAACTCTAAACGTGGCGGATAAAAAACGAGTCAGACAAAGCATCAAGCAATTGCAGCGCGTAAAAACGTGGCAATTAATTTTATTGTTGCTTCTTGCGGTGCTTATGACGGCCACATTCCTACGTCTCAATAGCATTGGCATGCTCGATCGACGGGAGGCTGTCAAGGCCGCCGACAAGGCTGGTGACAGTGAAGCGCTCAAAAATAGGTTGTATGATTTGCAACGCTATGTCAGCGCCCATATGAACACCGATCCAGGCAAGATCGCTCTCGAGGCATCGTACCAGCGAGACAGTCAAAAGATCAAAGAAGCCGCGGAGGCAGCGGGCGCCAACAATCCCAACGGCAATGTCTACCAAAAGGCCGCCGACGTCTGTGACCCGATTGGCCGCGCCCAGGGCTGGCGCTGGCCTGACCCCCGTTATATTGCCTGTGTCGATAGCGAACTGAGCAAATATCCGGCCACCAATGGCCCGGCTGCAACCGTGCAACTACCCGATGTAAACCTGTATTACCATAGCTTCGTATCACCCATCTGGTCCCCCGATTTTGCCGGCTGGTCAGTGGTCGTCTGCCTGGTCATCACCATCATGATTCTGGCTCGCCTGGTGAGCCTCATGGTGCTTCGGGCCCTGCTTCGGCGCCACTATCAGTCAATTTAGAGTTGACAGCGCGCTCAAGGGGCGGTACTCTTACCATTGTAAGAACTAATAGGAGGTATAAGACCATATGGCTTACAAGCACACAAACTCAAAAGGTATCACATACTACTTGCACAGCACCGAAGTAACACTTCGTGGTGGCAAGCCACAAACCATCTACTTTTTCGCTAAAGTAGAAAAAAACGCGAAGGGTCAGCCAGTTGATCTTCCAGAAGACCGCGAAGTCAAAGAAAACCCACGCAACGGCTTTTTGACTGTTTCAAAGAAAAAGTAATATTGCACCATAAGCACGTTTGGTGGTACACTCGTATCAAACAAACAGGTGCCAAAAATGCCCCCTCTTTGGGGGCTTTTTTGAGCCTTGCGGCTTAGTTTAGTGGTAGAATTATACGTATGACAACTATGATAACAGTGAAAAACCTGAAGAAACGCTACGGCGACAAACAAGCCGTCGACGGCGTGAGCTTCAGTGTTAAAAAAGGTGAAATATTTGGAATTCTCGGGCCAAATGGGGCAGGTAAGACAACCACGCTCGAAATGATGGAAACGCTGCGGCCGATCGACAGTGGTTCGGTCACAATCGACGGTATTGACGTTTCAAAAGAGCCTCAGAAGATCAAATACCTCATTGGGGTACAGCCTCAATCTCCAGCTTTTCAAGATAAAACCAAGCTCAAAGAAATTATCGAAATGTTTGCTGCCGCATATGGTGAAAAAGTTGATCCGATGGAGTTTTTGCGCGATGTTGGCTTAGAAGAAAAAGCCGATAGCTACGTCGAAGATCTCTCGGGTGGCCAAAAACAGCGCGTTAGCATCACCACCGCCCTTGTGCACGGGCCAAAAGTCTTTTTCTTAGACGAGCCAACCACCGGCCTTGACCCCCAAGCCCGCCGTCACCTGTGGGAACTTATCGAAGAAGTGCGAGCCAAGGGAATCAGCGTCATCATGACCACTCACTACATGGACGAAGCCGAAGTGCTCTGCGACCGGATTGCGGTCATGGACGAAGGCAAAATTGTCGCGATCGACACGCCAAAGAATCTCGTCAAGGCGCTCCTCAAACGCGGCTTCAAAAAAGAACAACACGTCGAGCAAGCCAACCTCGAAGACGTCTTCATCGACCTCACTGGCAAAGATTTGAGGGAGGGCTAATTATGAATCGTTCACTATTTACCGTTATGACGTTTGTGAAGATCAACACCCGGCGTTTCTTCCGCGACAAACTGGCGATTTTCTTCACGATTGGATTCCCGCTTATTTTCCTGTTCGTCTTTGGCGGTCTCAACAGCGGCGATAAAGACATATCGTTCAATGTGGCGCTGATTAACCATTCGGACAGTTCGTTTGCCAAAGAGTTCGTCAAATCGACCGATGGCAAAAAGAGCGTCCTCAAGGTGAATAAAGATGTCACCACGCTCGAGCAAGCCAAGGCCCGTATGAGCCGTTCCGAGCTGGATGCGGCAATTGTGTTGCCAAAAGATTTTGGCGCCGTGAAGCCTGGCGCAACGTATCCGAGCGGTCAAGCCGAGATCGTTTTCACGCAGAATAACCAGCAATCAGCCTCGGCGCTGACCTCTATCCTCGATGCCCAATTTAAAGGCATTAACGGGCAGTTTGTCAAAAGCGAGACACCCTTTACTGTCAAGGGAACCCAGCTCAACGAAAAGAGCCTGTCGGCCTTTGACTATACCTTCGCCGGTCTGCTTGGCTTTGCCATCATCGGTATGGGGATCTTTGGCCCCGTTAATGTCTTCCCGGAGCTCAAAAAAATGGGAATTCTGCGTCGTCTCAGCACGACGCCGCTCCGGGTCTGGCAGTATTTCCTGGCGACTATGATCGGCCAGGCGGTGATTGGCCTGCTGTCGCTGGCGATCATGTTTGCGGTGGCTATTGGCGTATTCCATCTTAAAGTCGTCGGAAATTACTTTGAACTGGCGCTGTTTATTGTCTTTGGTATCATCATGATCCTCGGCATTGGGCTGGCGCTCGGCGGGTGGGCCAAGAACGAACGCCAAGCCGCGCCGCTGTCGAACATTGTGGTCTTTCCGATGATGTTCCTCTCGGGCACTTTCTTCCCACGCTACATCATGCCCGAATGGCTCCAGCACGTATCGTCTATCTTACCCCTTACACCAGTCATTGACGGTATTCGCATGATTGCTACAGAGGGTAAACACCTGGTAGATATCTTGCCACAAATTGGCCTGATTGGTCTCTGGCTCGTCATCATCTACGCCATCGCCTTCAAAGTCTTCCGCTGGGAGTAGTCCCCTCTATTATTGACTTTTTGTCACGCTTATGGTATATATAAGGCATGACAGAGCGCGATGATCAGTTTTACAGCCTAGGCTTTACCACTCCTGAGCAAATGGATGAAATTCAGGAAGACCACCCACGCACCCACCGACGACCTCGAAAGATGGGTCAAGTCGCTCGCCGTTCCTCGGTTCATGATTATGAAAGCGACGGTGACCATCCAGAGATGGAAGACCTACCTGCTGGCCATGTAGAAAAACCGTATGACGGACCACATTTTGATGATCCTCGCATGGCAGCACGTGTTATAGCTCGTCGTGAGTTGACGAAGAGTAAAGCGCAAGAACTTGGAGGTGAGAACTCCATACAATATCGCATCTGGTTCGAGAGATATAGTAAAGAACACCCGCTACTCGCCGCTGATCAACCAAAAGGCGCGCGATAATCTCCGTACTTTCCTAGAATTAATTAGCCATAAAAAGCAAACAGCCCCACGTCATCATACGTGGGGCTGTTTGCTCGACACAATGATGACGCGGGGCTTGACCTTCAAGACACATGCCTGTCTCGCTCCGTAATGCCGTGGTAGTGGCCGGCGATCTTCGGAGAATGGCGACGGCGGCCTTGCTGAACCTTGTGGATCCGATAGACGCGCCCCCTGGTGTCGAAGCTGCCTTCGTACGCCGGGTGTGCCAACTCGAAGGTCAACCGGTCGTCATCCATCTGGGTGACGAACAGCTCGGGCTGCATAGTCTCACCGAGGGCATACATGAACGGATCCAGCTTGTCCCCGAAGTGCCATGCGATGTTCTCTGGGATGGCTTCTCGGGCAAGCACAAGCCCGAGCGAGGCGCTTTTGACGTCACCCCACCAGGCTAGGATGATCTTCTCGTCATCCCAGTCGAGGTAAACCAAGAGACGGTCCGTCTCCTGGTTGAACGACTCGGTGAGGTCGGGCTTCCAGTGGTGGACGTTGGGCTGCGGGTAGTATTTGAAGGGCATCGCCCTTCACCTCCAATGGTCGAAGTTGAATTGCGATTACCATAAGTATGGTATTGGAAGGAAAGGAATGCAAGCATGAGCAGCTCATTCGAAAAAGCCTGTGCTTGCATTAGTCTCAATTTAAAATCATAATGTCCTTATTCCTCAGTGAGCGGATGACCTGCTCTCGCGACATCCGTCGCGGCAGCTCACATCCACTCACGAATCGAGGAACGTACATGGGAACGTCAGGCCAGCCACCACAAGACGAGTTCGACGAGCACTACCGGCAGCTGCAAGAGCTGCGAGGTTTCGACTCGAGTCGGCCCACAACCGAGTTCTTCGACTGCTTCAGCAAGGCCGAGGCCGAGAACTCGCTATTCAACAGCACCCGATCGAACCCCATCCCGGTCTTCCTGACGGATGATCGAGACGGTGAGGTGAAGATCCCAGTGGTCATCAGCCTTGCGCGTCCTATTTACGAACCCCGGAGCATCGGCCCGCACGAGGAGTACCCCGACTGGTACTTCGAGGGATGGATCATGCCGTCTGGATTCGTGCCAGGCATCGCTATCCAGCGAATCAGGATCGTGGTGGTCACCATGGGTGCCGAGTTCGATAAGGGGGACATGTTCCACTGGCAGTACATCCTGGACCATGAGCCCTCACGAGGGGTAGTGTTGTCCTGGTCGTTCGCCTGACCACATCCATCACGTGCAAGCCCGCACCCACGAGGTAGAGCCTTAGCTCCTCCGCGGGAGCGGGCTCTATTTCATTTCTAAATAAAGAACCCCGCCAAGATTGGTCGGGGGTTCTCATAAATAACTTTTGGTGGTCATCGCTCGACTAAAAGGGAACACCGGGGTTCCCCTCTCACCCCCTTCCGGTCGCTTGCGCACCCAGGCCCCAAAACGCATCACCAACAAGGACCGGTCTAGAGCAGTGGAGCTCTACCTGACGGGTCTCAGCCTCAGGCAGGTCTCAGAGCAGCTCGGCGTCTCGCGCCATGTGGTGACCGCAGCAGTCAGACGGGCAGGGTATGAACTCAGGCCCAAGAAAACAGAAGACCCCGCATCATCATGACGCGGGGCCTTCTTGGCTCAACGCGCCGGATGGTGCGGGGTAAGGGAGATTTACGCAGTCTCCCGGGAGGACTGAAGCGCCGTGTAGGCGCTCGCCTCGTACTCGTTCCCTTCGACGATCGACTTGATACGCACGGGTACCCCCGGCCACGACTCTCTCCAGCCGAGCCGGGAAGAGCCTCGTGATCCGGGCTCTCTGAAGTCCACCTTGAACGTGCGGCCTACGTCCGGCATGGTGCACACGGTGGAGCCGCCCTCGAAGAAGTCGACACGCAGGCTGCGCATCAGCTCCGTCCGCAGGAACTCAAGAGGCATGAGTGAGAGATCCTCTCGCCTGACGAACTCCAGCTCGTACTGCTTGACTCGGAGTAGGAACCGGGCCATCTCGTCGACGGTCTTGATCAGGTCGATCGGAAGCCATCTCCTGTCGAGAACGAAGTGATCCGAGCACCAGTCATCATCCGCCGTTCTGACGAAGCTGACGAAGAGCTTGGTTTCGTCCTCGAGCGTGAGCTCGAGAAGCTCTCCGTCGACAACATCAGTTGTGTCGATGATGACGCGGGGGCTGGGTGTGATCTTGAAGGGCATCGCCCTCCACCTCCAGACAAATGGTAGTTGAATTGCGATTACCACAATTATGTTATCGGGAGGACGAGAATGCAAGCATGAGCACAAAACTCCAATGCAAGACCGTATGTCCACACGCCTAATATGCTCAAGTGAACGAATACCATCTATAATTGGGTGTATGGAATCAAGAGACATCGGCATATGCATATATTGTGGCTCTATGGATAATCTGACACGCGAGCACATAATCCCAAAATCATTTGGTGGGACTAGGACTTTGCTACGCGCGAGTTGTGATAAGTGCGCGCGAAAGACCTCTCGCTTTGAAACTTTTCTGCTTAAACGGCCACCTTCCGGGCATACAGGCATGCTATATGACCTGCGTGTTATAGCTGGAATGCCGTCGCGAAAAGGCTCCACTAAAGACGTAAAGCTTCGCCAGATTAGTGAGAATATAGAAACAAACGAACTAATTGAAGAATTAGTTGATCCTGATACGTATGTTGGCTCGGTTATGTTTCCTATTTTTCCTGAACCAGATTGCATCACAGGTGCAGTCCATCCTCGAGGACTGGATGCTGAAGGTTTAGAATGGATGCAGTATGTCTCAAATGCTGAAAAGGCGAAAAAAGGATATCGATACGGAACAACATTTAGAAGTCGAGAGGGCGACTTTCCAAGGTTGCTTGCGAAGATCGCCTACGGCCTAGCGGTGTTTGAACTCGGGTATGAAAGAGTAAGACATTCACCGCTAAGGGCAGTAATCTTGGATAACTCGCCCGATCAGGCTAAGTGGATAGGTTGCGATCCAACCAATACTATGACGGCAGACGGCAAAAGCGTCTGGGCTGCAGAGATTGGGAGTTACAAAGGAAGACTCAGCGCAAAAATCAAATTTCTCCCAGAGTTTGCCGATGAGACCCCAGAGTATATTGTGGTCGTTGATCCAGGATCTGTATACAAGTATTAAGGGAGGTGAGTGTAAGTGGTTCTACCGAGTCACTTTAGGCCTTCTTCCGTTCGCTCTCCTGACTCGGCTTTTTGGACGATATTCAGTGCAAAATACGCAATTGCCACCGCCTACTACAGGGGTGGCAATGTATTGTAAATGGTTCTACTTAATAGCTTTTGGTGGGGGTGGATGGAATCGAACCATCTACCAAGTGGTTATGAGCCGCCTGCTCTAACCGATGAGCTACACCCCCAACTTGGTACATTATAACCCAACGAAGTGAGAGATGTAAGAACTCGTTCTTACATCCGAACGAGGCAGGGTTTCAACCACTCAGAATGAGAGGCTATAACACTGGCGGGGCAAGGGATGTAAGAAATGTTATAATACATACGTATCATGAAAAAAATAAACATTCGCAAATTTTACTATCATGCTCGTCACAATTATTTCACCCTGAATAACATGGTGGTGGTCGTGGCGCTCTTGATCGCCGCCAGTTGGGCGTGGGGCTCGATAGGGGTGATGCAGCGCAACTACGATCTTCAGAAGGAAGTGGATGGCAAGACGAGGGATCAGAAATTACTTGAGCTTCAGACGGCGACGCTTAGCTACCAGCAGCGGTATTACAAAAGCGATGAGTATAAAGAATTAGCCGTTCGGGAGCGACTGGGCCTCGCGCAACCAGGCCAAAAAGTGCTCGTACTGCCGCCCAATTCCATCCCGGCTCAGCAAGCCGATGATATCGTGCAGCAGCGCCAACCGGCTTCGAGCGTGGCACCGAGCAACTTCCAGCAATGGGTCAATTTCATTTTTGGCGGCAACTCGAAGACTCTATCTAATACTTCATCATCCGACTCGAAATAATCCATTTTTGGTCAAAATACGCCCGAAATTCGTCAGCGTACGTAAAGTATGCTTCCTCATCTCGAACGAATTTTGCCACAAAACTGAAATAATTTCGCTCAGGAAGAGAAGAATCGGACAGAGTCTGCAGCTTGCAATAAGTTATCACATCTGTTAATATTGCATATGTATCGCGGGGTGGAGCAGTCTGGTCAGCTCGTGTGGCTCATAACCACAAGGTCGCAGGTTCAAATCCTGCCCCCGCAACCAAAGTTATAATAAACAGAGACTTGTATTTGCATGTCTCTGTTTTATTTCATCTCTTAGGCCGGTCCAAACTTTTGCCAATACAAGCTTGTATCGTTTTATATTAAAATCAAACACCCCCTTGGGAATCCCAAGGGGGCTAGTGTTTGACAATGGAAGGTGAGTGAGGCATGCTGTGCTACATCTCTGCCGCCACGCCGTTCCTGAAGCGCGACTGCTCAAGGATGTCGGCGATGGCCTTCTGGAGCACGGTGTTTACGCGCTCAAGTCCCTTGAGGTCACGTCCCTTCAGGTTGGCTCGTCGGATATCAACCTTCGTTCGGCCGTTCGAGCGATAGCGGAAGACCTGGTAGTAGATGATGCCGTCATCCCCAAGCCACAGCGGCCTTGCGAGCCGCCCGAGTCTCGTCAGTCGGGGGTACTCATTCCAGTCGTCAGAGACGGCGTAGAAGTTGCGTGGGTAGCGGTCGTCGCCGACCAGACTGGCGAGATGTAGCGCATTGACGCTGATCTCTTTGAGGATAGCCTTACGGCGCCTCACACTACCAAAACAGAGCATTGTTCCTCAATTCTATTGTCAAACTCCAACTTTGGAGCTGACATTGGGTAGGCTCAACAAAGTACAATATACTATATAACATGTAGGGCTAAGCTACAATACCTAGATGGTCACAGTGATAGATAAGTCATCACCAAAAGTATGAACAGGGGTTTTTCTTGCTGGCTTCAGTAGCAGAGAGAGTCTAGCGTCAGATAATATTGACTTAATAACATATTTCTGATATAATAATACAGTTTCAGAATGTGAGATCGAACCTATCGAAAGCGAGGTTGCAATGGCAACCGGTTTAAAGCAACGCCTGAGGCGTCCTGACACTGTCGAGAAGTCGCAGAGAGCGTACGATGAGCTCCGGCTCAAGGTGCACGCCTTCGGCGTACAGGTGGACGACCATGTGCTGTTGTCCGCCTTCGCCGATGGCGATGACGACGCGCTGTGGCTGGCGCTGCTGCCATATGCGTACTCACGAGAGGCGGAGTTCGTCTACGCCAACGCGATGTACGTGGGAATGAAGCTTACTCTCGAGAACGTTGGAGAGATGGCACTGCTTCAGCCGCAGCTCAACCTGATCATCCAGGTGCGTGACTTCCTTCGCGAGAGAGATGAGCTCAATCTGATGATCGAGGCAGGAATGAAGGCCTCCTGAAACACCAACGGGTGGTGCCAGTAGCGTAAGCTGCCAGCACCACCCAGTTTTCATTTCTTGAGTATTACCTCATGAGAGTCGTCGGTAGGCATCGAGCCATAGGATAGCCTCTTGTAGCGATGCAGTTTCAAGGTGGCGGGGGCGGTATTGGGCTTCTTTGGTCTTAGAAATAAGCCCGGCGTGTTCGAGTACCTTCAGGTGCTTGGAGACAGCAGGGAGGCTCATGTCGTAGGGCTCGGCAATTTCATTGACCGTGGCATCGTGCGCGCTGAGATACGACATGATCGAGCGCCGCGTCGGATCGGCCAATGCCGCAAAAATCAGACTGAGTGGATCAGATGCCGCACTGTATTTGACTAATTGGTTAATTACCATAATCTTATAATATACAACGTCATCTCAGCCGTCAACGTTTTATATTTTATTTCAGTACGCGCACTAGTAATAGGCGATGTACGGAGTATACTGAGGTCAAAGGAATTCTATTAATTATGGATAATTATGACCGCTTGTCGTCTAAGTATCGCGAAATCGCTAAAAATTCACGGGCGATAATTAGCAACGCCATCTTACGGCGGACAGTTGAGATAAAACAGGAGCCGCGAGCCGAGAATGCTCAATCGATACCAGGCGAACCAACCTCGCCTGATACACTTTCTCAAGCTTCGTAATCAATCTTGCTGACACGAAAAAAGAATAGGGCTACTTCCCTATTCTTTTTATTGTAAATAAAAGTGGCTACGAGGCGAGTTTGGCAGCAGCCACCCGTACGACTTCGCTCCAGCTGAGGAAAGCGTGAGGGGTTGTTGCAAGCTCTTCGGCCGTAATGCCATGGCGTACAGCTAACGCAAGCTCGTGGATGATCTCGGCAGCGTGCGGGGCAACCACAGTCGCGCCCAAGATAACACCTTTTTTATCGGTGATGATTTTACAGAACCCATCGCGAAAATCGCTGGTGTTGCTGCGGGCGATCATATTGAGCGGCGCCATGGCTTTATTGATAGCCAGATCACGCTTCATGGCGTCATCTTCGCTGAGGCCAACCGAAGCCACACCTGGGAAGGTAAACGTCAGACGCGGCGTGCCGTTATAGTTTGGCTTGACCTTTTCTTTGCGCAGAATGTTGTGGGCGGCTACGCGGCTCTCAGCAAGGGCTGTGTGAGTGTGCGAACTGTGCCCCAGGACGTCACCGGCGGCATAAATATGCCGGGCACTGGTCTGCAGGTATTCATTGACCTCAATACCCTGTGGTGTGTAGGTCACACTGGCGTTTTCGAGGCCGATATCAACCATCGGGCGCCGGCCGGTTGCGATCAAGATCTCATCGACCTGAATTGATTTTTCCATATCACCGCGGCTAAAGGTGACTCGCTTGGCGATGCCTTCTTTAACGACGGAAATAACCCGGGTTTGGGTCAGGGTAGTCACGCCTTTTCGCTCCTTTAATATCCGCTCCATCAGGACGCCAACTTCTTCGTCTTCTTGAGGGAGTAACCGAGCAGCGATTTCCACCAGGTAGACCTTGGTGCCATAAATAGCCATGAGCTGGGCGAGTTCCACACCGGTCGTACCACCGCCGACGATGAGCAGTTTCTTAGGTGGGCGCATCAGGCTGTGAACTGACCGCGGGGTGAGGTATTTGACACTTTCGAGGCCGATGATAGCCGGTGGCACCACGTGCGAGCCAGTGGCGATGAGAAAGTTCTTGGCCGAAAGATGCCGGCGGTTAATACTGATTTCGTTAGGGGATAGGAAGTGGGCCACACCGTGAAAGGTATCAATCCCCTGCTTCTCGTAATAGCGGCGATTGTCCCCTGTACCGGTGCGTTTGATGGCGAGCTCTTTCCAGTTAATCAGGCTCGGGTAGTTATAACTGAGCATGGCCGAGCGGATGCCAAAGCGGGTGCCGTGGCGGGCTTCGTCGTAGAGCTGTGTAGCGTGTAGCAAGGCTTTGATCGGCACATCGCCCCAGTTGGGTGATTCACCACCAAAAATTTCTGCCTCAATCACCGCGACACGTTGGCCGCTCTTAGCCGCGATACTCGCAGCCACACTCCCACCCGCACCACTGCCGATGACGATCAGGTCATAGTCGTAAGCTGTTTGTTTTACCATGGTGCGAATAGTTCCTTATGTTAGTGTTCGGGCCGAAAAAATCGTGATTTCGTTTCTCTCTTTATAGCATAACCGGTATGATTTCGTCAAAGTGGGACGGCCTAGAATACCAGTTTGTGCTGCTCGTATAAATAGGCGGCATCGGGGTGGTAACTGTGCAGATGACGGGCGGCGACGCGGCGTAGGTCACCAGACGTTACTTCTGGCTTGGTGTTGCACCAGGCGATCACCAGGTCGGTGATGGTATCGGCTATTTTTTTGGCTTCGCCCTCGTGGGCGCGAACGCTCAGGCAGGCGGCGTAGATGCTGGCGTGCAGTTTATCACGCTGAAACTGCTCACTTGGGCGACGGCCTTCACGCTTGACGATATCGATGAGCGTGTCGGCCATTATTGGATCCCCGAAGCCGTGAGTGCGGTGACGACTTTTTCAACGTAGACGTAGAGGCCGAGAATCATCAGGCCACCGCCGCCAATAAACTGCAAGAACCGTTTGTTATGCTCACGCCATTTCTGGATCTGGCTGATCTTGTGGCCACTGCCGATGAGGCTAGCCACGATGAGCAACGACAAGAGGGAAACCACGGTATAAAATCCAACACCGGCTAATTGCCAAGCGGGTGGGAGCTGAACAAGAACTAAAGCGCTAATGAGGAGCGGGCCAATGATAAACAGCAGCTCGGCGATGACGCCGGTGAGCCCCAGGCCAAAAGCTTCACCGCTGAGGTGAGTAGCTTTGGTGCGCTCGGCTAGGTACGTGGCGAGGCTGCGGGGAAGCCAGAGCGTTGTCCCCTGCTCTTTTCGGTAGTAAAAGGCCCACATAGCGACGCCCAGACCCATGAGGAGCCCGCAGGCGACGGCCCAGGTAAGCAGCGGGATCTGCGCGGCGTCGAGGATGTTCAGGAGCACCAGCGACGTCGTAGATAGTAACAGCGTGGTCATGACGCCGGCGCCGATCAGGTAACTGCCAATGAGACGAAGCAGTTTGGCGTGAGACCGGTTTTTGCCAATAGTATGGCTGCTAAGAAGGGTTAGCATGCTGACGCCCAGCTGGAAGCTGGCGTGGATCAGAGCGGCAACTCCGATGATGATGAATGCGTCTACTATGTTCATATTATTTGTTTTATAGCCTACCTCTTATACTCATTTATAGCATAAGCGGTGGGAAAATGCGAAGAATCGTCCAAAAAGGTATTGCTTTTTTATAGCTTTTATGCTTAAATAGATACATCAACCAATAAACACAAAAAGAAAGCAAACAGCATGGACATTCAAAACGCTGGTGTCGAGCCAGTCAGCCTTAGTGATATCTTAAACCTCGCCACGTGGGACCGCGAACGAACCAGCGATGAGCTCCAGAGTTTTATCGATCGACGCCATGAAGCCCTTGAGGGTGCGAGCGACGTCGAACTGTAAGATTAGACTTCTTCGTGAGGACGAGTCAGGGTAATCAGCTTGGCAATACCCCAGGCAAGTAACGCATAGACCACGATACCGACAACACTGGCGGTGTCGAAGTAGAACTCACCGTAGGTAGGCGAGCCAAAGATACCGCTAAACGGTGCGGCAAAGAAGCCACCGAGCGCATAGACGAAATCAACGAAAAAGTTGCCTTGGTTGGCCGCGAGCATCAGTAGTAGCACACGGAGTGCCAAAAATACCATGATAAATCCGGCGAAGAACCAGATTACTCGCTGAGCAATGACCACACCTGACACTTGTGTCGATCGACTCACTGTTTGTCTCTGAACGTTTGTGTTACCGACTCGCTTGTTTGTCTCTTGCACTTCGGTCGTTTGTTGTTCTTCTTCCATACCACTCCTTTATTTAGATAGTATCTTTCTATTGTAACACCCCTAGAAATCTACCCTAGTTTTTGCTACAATCAAGTGCGATGCCAGTACTCTTGGTACTGGTTTCCAAAATGACAAACCAAGCTTGCTGTTTGTCATTTTGAGAGGAGGAACAACGGAAGGTGGCAGTATTTAAACTTTGTTTGAATACGAGAACCTGAAGTGCGTTCCGACGAGGCACCGTAGCTCAGCTGGTTAGAGCGCGAGACTCATAAGCTCGAGGTCACAAGTTCAAGCCTTGTCGGTGCTACCAAAGTAAAACTCCCACCCAGCGTGGGAGTTTTACTTTGGTAATCGTATAAGTATTCAACTTGTGACTTTTTGCGGAGCAAAAATAGTCACAAGTTCGTGAAGGGAGCGAAATAAAAGAAAGCACGAAGTATTTTCTTTTGTGAGCGAGCGGAAGAGGCTTTAGCCGATATCCTTGTCGGTGCTCACTTCTTTGAAACGTACGGATTATCTTTAATATAAAACCGCCACGGCATATCAGTGCCTTTTGAAAGGCCAATACGCGTCGTCTGAACAATTGCCTCGTCTTTTTTCAGCGAGCCAGCTGAAAGAATGAGGGGCGAATCGGCAAGATTGTGGCCATTGAGGGCCTTATCGATCATGAGCGCTTGGCAGGTTTTGGCGGGGCCATTGGTTAGCTCGACACCCGATTTGTGGCCCCGAAGTTCCGCCATGGTCGCTCCCCCATCCAGCGGCTCGACCGCTCGGATGAGTACCGCGGCACCATGCCCTTTGGGGCTGGTCACGACGTTGCAACAGTAATGCATACCGTAGGTAAAATAAACGTAGAGATGGCCGGGCTCGCCGAACATGACACTGGTGCGCGGCGTCTCGCCGTTATAACTATGGCTGGCGACATCAGTTTGGTCGTAGGCCTCGGTTTCGACGATGCGGACACGCAGCGTTTCATCACCGAGCTGGCGTTCGAGAATACAGCCGAGGAGCTTCGGAGCTGCAACGACGGAAGATTCGGATAGGAAAGACAGCGACGAGTTCATGCCTGTGCGGGAGGTACGGTTGGTGGTTGCGGCGAAAAGGGAGTGCCAGTAGCTGGGATGACCGGAGGATGCGAGCGTTTCTTAAGTTGGGCAAACGTAATCCAGCCAGCCAGGCTAATGACGAGCGGAATGCTGGCTACAAACAGCAGAGTCCACGAAACCGCCAGAATCATTTCGGCGAGGAACTTACCCATGATCGGTGCCAGCGGCCCCGCTTGAGGCAGCGCGGATTCGATAGGGAGGCCATAGAACTTTTCAACCAGGATGATGGCGCCCGCCATAAGCACCGCCAGCGTCATACTAGAGAAAATGCCGCGTGACAGCTTGGTACCGAGCGCTAGTTTGTGACCTCGCTCGGTCAGGAGCCAAGCGCCGAGTACACCCAGGATAAATATGGCTGGTAGGATCCAGAGTAGCCAGCTTACGGTCTGGCGGAGGTGAGGCAGCTGAGACAGGGAAGCAACTTCGGTACTAGAAGTAGCAGTTGAAAAGGTAGCCTCGGTGATAGGAGTTTGCAAGAAATCCGAAGCCGCCAACGAATCGGTGATGAGCTGGCGCGTGAAATCGGCAACAGACATATTCGGGCGGCAGAGCGTGCGCGCGTTGACAGTACATAGTGGCAGTGTAGCAACCCTTGGCTCTACTTCCTTAATAAGCTCCTCTATAAAAGCTTGGCGTTTCGACTGGACCGGCACCGTGAAAGAAAAGTCGCTGCGCTTCCCTTCCATCCAGTCATAGCTGGTATCGATGACACTGTTGAAACTCTGCCTCAGGAATGAGGCGGGGAATGCTCGCGCGAGGGCATGCTTGGTGGCGTCGGTCGTGATGATGTCTTGTTCGGTGGTGACGATACCGGTCTGCGGAGTTGTCTCGGGTTGAGCCGCAAAAAGGGCTGAGATGAGCGCACCATCGTCGTATAAGCCGCTAGCTCCCAGCCACTCTTTCACGTCGTGACGATCAAGCAGCGTCGTGGAAATCGTGGCAAGATAGACTGTTCCCGAAACAGCCGTAATGCAGAGCAGGCGCAGGAGCCAGAGTGAAAATATTCGAAGCGTATGCATAAGTATATTTAGTATACTACTTCTTCCTTGGTGGGCGTATAATAGAACTATCTCCCTATGACACACACTGGCAGCGCGAGTTGCAAAGCGTCCCTCTAGGTGAAGTTATATCATTCATCGTCTTCGGATTCTTTGGCTAACGAAACGGGCTAAGAAAACGGGCGAACAATCTATCACGTTTCTTCTCATTAACTATGTAGAGGAATTTTAAATATGAATGATGAAATCTTGTTAAACGAACGCGTGCAGGTGATTGCTACTTTTGGCGAGGGGCTCAACCCGTGCCGGCCACTGAGGTTTCGGCGGGCAAACGGACGGGAAGTCGAGATCACGGAAATAGGGCTGCGGCACCCGAGTACGAAGGGCAAGCGGACGATTCATATGTTTGACGTGACCGACGGCGGAGCAGATTACCGGCTGGAGTTTGATAGCGAGCGGCTGACCTGGCATTTGATGATGGAGGCGGATCATTATGAGAAAGTGTAGCTATTGTCTCGATATCGCCTTTTCGCTCATTGCCAATATGAAACGGCTTCGCTCCGGGTTGCTGTTGGGTACGCACCAGCAGAAATTCGGGCTGCAGATGTTTCACATTGCCAACGATCGAGCGGCTCGTTGTGGGCAAGAAGGAGCCTTGCTATGAATAATGCCTACAACGACTCTCGCCCCTTAGTTATGCATATCGATCTCAATTCGTGTTTTGCGACCGTCGAACAACAAGCTCGTCCGATACTGCGCGGCCGGCCGGTGGCAATTGTGAACCGACGCACCGAACATACCATGATCGTGACGGCTAGTTACGAGGCCAAGGCTATGGGAGTGATGCTCGGTATGCGCCTGAAAGAGGCCAAGCTCCTCTGCCCTGACCTGGTGGGCCTAGAAAGCGACCCGCCCAAATACCGCTACGTGTATCACAAGCTGATGGACATTATGCGCAGCTACTCGGCTCACGTGACAATGAAGAGCATCGACGAGGGTGTGATTGACTTTCACGAGACGTCTGGGCAAATTCGTAACCGACCGCTAGAAGATATCGGCATGGAAATCAAACAGCGGCTACGCGACGAGATTGGTATCGCCATGCGCTGTAATGTAGGGATCGCGACCAATCGCTTTCTGGCCAAAACTGCTGCCGGTCTTCACAAACCCGATGGGCTAGATGTCATCACCTATGGTAATTTACGGCAAGTGCTCGACACACTCGAGCTCAGAGACCTCACCGGTATCGCCACGCATAACGAAGCCCGGCTCAATTCGGTCGGGATTTTTACGCCGCTAGAATTTCTTGATTCTGACGTGACGACACTCGAAAAAGTTGTCTTTAAAAGTATCGTTGGCCAGCAGTGGCACCAGCGGCTGCGGGGATGGGAGGTAGACGACCGGCCGCACCCGCTCAAAAGTGCCGGTCGGCAGTATGTGCTGGAGTCCAATACACTAACGAGGGACGAAATACTCAAGCGCCTGCATCATCTATGTGAGTCGGTCGGAGCGAAGGTTCGCTCGCAGGGCAAGGTAGCACGCGGTGTGTTTGTCTATGCCAAATCACCCGACCGGCGCTATTGGCATGCCCGGCGCATGGCGTCGGCACCATTTTTTAGCAACCAGGCGATTTACGCCCAGGCCTGTCAGCTGTTTGAAAGAGCACCGCAGCATATCAAAGAAATCGGCGTGACGTGCTATGAACTGAGTGACGACGACGATCCCCAGATGAGCCTGTTTGGCGATGAACTAGCCCAAGAACGATACGTCACCTCGGCGATCGATGAAATTAATGGCCGTTACGGCGATCGCACGATTCATTCGGCTGACACGCTCGGCACGGGTATCTATGTGAAACAAAAGATACCGTTTGGTAGTACGCGCTATCTGTAGTCGTGGTACAATGATCACATGAAGAAAACCTCAAGCGGTTTCACGATTGTCGAGCTTTTGATCGTTATTGTGGTGATTGGAATACTGGCAGCGATTACCATCGTGGCGTACAACGGGATTCAAGTCAGAGCCCGTGATACAACACGCGTTGCTGACTTAAAAGGTGTCCAAAAAGCCTTGGAACTTTTTTACGCAGACCAAGGCCGTTTCCCTACCACGCCAGGTGGTGCGACCTGGGATGATCACTGGGGTAATTTGCAGTCATGTCTGACCGCTGGAACAAACTGCGGGTTTACTCCTGCCAATTATCGTGGAGTGAGCAAGGTGCCAAACGATCCTCAAGATAACCCAGCCGCATCAAGTGATGCTGACCCTACTTATTACACTGGGTGGGAGGGACGAACAAATGACAACTACGTGCTTCGAGCACGTCTAGAGTCGTCAACTGATCCTGCTCTCACCACCGATGCCGATGGCGGCTGGCGAACACCAACCGATGGAGAATGTAACGACCCGTGGTATTGCATAAAATATAATTGGCCATACTAATATGTACACCAGGTATAGATTAAAGTCTGGATTCACAATAGTTGAGCTCTTGATTGTCATTGTCGTAATTGGCGTTCTCGCCGCGATTACTATCGTGGCGTACAACGGTATTCAGAGCAGAGGTCGCGACGTGCAACGGCTTACAGAGATGGATAGGTTTAAGAAAGCGCTCGAAATATATTATGTTGACAATGGGGTGTATCCTGAATGTACTGCAGGGGACAATGTGTGTACGTCGACTGGATACAGTGGCAATACCTCAACTATACCTATAACCCCTGCATTGAACCCAGACCCGCTAAATGTGAACACATCATATGGCTATTACTATGCACGAGCACATACCAAAGCAGCCACAGGAGATCCCGTTTCGACTGGTGACCCAAAAGACTATGTCGTTGCTATGCGGCTAGAGAACAACGGCGGGATGATCTTTGGAGGCTGGAATAATGCTACCAATTTGAACTGGTATTATACCGTTAATAACTAATAGGTTTCAAAATCTATCATTATAAAAAAGTGTTACACTAGCAGTATGAGATCGCGGGCAACACAATCTGGTTTCACTATTGTCGAACTCTTGATCGTTATCGTCGTCATTGGAATCTTGGCCGCCATTACTATCGTTGCTTACAACGGCATTCAAGCGCGGGGAAAGAACTCAGCAGCACAAGCTGCAGCAACAACCGTGGTGAAGAAAGCAGAACTTTATAATACGGAAATAGGCTACTATCCCCTCGGGATGTCGGCTCTTACGGGAGCAGCATCGACCGAGTCCTATAATGTAACCGGTATTGTCTATATCGGAAATCATACCAACGACACGCCAACAAACATGGTTGTGTTCTATGTGTGCGGCAGTGGTAGCCCAGCTAGCGCGGCGGCTATAACATCAGCTAATGTTACCGGTGGTCGGATCTATTATCGTGATTACCAAAACTCTATCAATCTAAACGCTGCATATGGCGTTGTGAGTGGTGCCGGGGTTGCCTGTTACGGTAGAAACTAGTATTCAAAAAGAGTGAGTCGTAATTGCTTGCCTAAGCAGAATCGTCACAGTACACCCTAATTGCCTTAGCCACGAGAGAAGAAACCTCATTGAGATTCGACATGAGGACAATGATGGTTATGCTATAATTACCTCATGAAACGAGGGCGAGGCAATCAAAAAGGGTTCACGATCGTCGAACTCCTGATTGTGATTGTGGTGATTGGAATTCTAGCCGCTATCACAATTGTGGCCTATAACGGCATACAGGTTCGAGCACAGGATACTCAGCGAGCTACCGACATTGCGAATATTCTGAAAACCCTTGAAGCTTATAAAACAGTGAACGATGGGCTATTTCCTGTTGCGACTTCTACGGCAGGCGGTGGCAGCTATGAGGCGAGCACCGAGACGAGTGGTACGTTTATGGAGTACCTCACGCCAACCTACTTTAACAAAATGCCGGTTGATCCTATTAATGACGGTTCGCATTATTATCGTTACTATCGCTATAGTGCAGCCACGGTGGCTACGTATGGGTGTCCAGGCAGGGGCGCACTAGCAGTACTCTTTGCTATCGGATTTGAGGACGCTGCAAATAGGCCAACAAACGATCCTATTCTTACGTGCGGGGCTCAGACTTGGAGCGGTAGCAATAACAACTTGTTTAGGTATAGGTTTGAAAATGGCTAGTCGTAAGCATTCAGGCTTCACTATAGTTGAACTCCTGATCGTGATCGTCGTGATAGGGATCCTGGCGGCGATTACCATCGTAGCGTATAGCGGGTTTCAAAATCGAGCAAACGACACAGCAACACAGAGCGACCTTTCCAATTTTGCTAAAAAGATTCGACTTGTCGAAGTTGACACGGGTTCATTTCCTGTAGCGGGAGCTATCAGGTCAGGAGGTGCGAGTACTGGTAATTCGACCATTTTCTCTGGATTCACATTTCCGCCTTCAAAATCTGCATATTCAACTAATACAACAAACCTTATATACTGCAGCGGGGTTACGGGCTCAGCTCCGCACTTTAGTGTGGCTGCCCGCAGCAAATCTGGGATTGCATTTCGGTATAGGTCGAACGTCGGTATAGAGAGTATGGGCAACACCGCCTTAAATGAAGTTAACTCATGTACAGGACTCGACGATGGTTATTCGTGGGCGTATGGCTATAACAGCAGTACGAGCCTATGGAATGGATGGACGAATAATTAACATGGAGAAAACTGCAAGGGGTTTCACTATTGTCGAACTTTTGATAGTTATCGTTGTGATTGGTATACTCGCCGCCATTACAATTGTCGCCTACAATGGTATACAGCAGCGGGGAAGAGATGCGCAGCGCAGTAGTGATATATCTACAATCCAAAAAGCTCTTGAACTATACCATGTTGATAACGGTGGGTACCCAACATGCTCCAATACCACCTATCAGATTGGCGGCGCTAGGGGGACATGCTATAGCGATGATGCAAATTTTATAGCTTCTTTGTCTCCAAAATACTTAGCTAAAGTCCCGAAAGATCCGGTAAACACTGGAGATGGCCGTTACTATTATATGTTTGGATCAAAGAAGTTAACAGACGTAACTTACTCAGCATCAGCTGATGATAATTATGTACTATTTGTAAGTTATGAATCCAGAGGCGGACCGTATGCTACCCAACTTGGTGCTAACTCTCAATACAATTATATCTCTGGGAGCAGGAACTAATGGCTATTCATCAACAAAAGGCTTTCACTATTGTCGAACTCTTGATCGTCATTGTGGTGATAGGTATCTTGGCGACGATTACCGTCGTGGCCTATAATGGCATACAAGTCCGGGCACGTGACGCGCAGCGAGCGCAGGACATTAAGACAATCGCCAAGGCACTCGAGCTCTATAAAATCCAGACAGGAAACTATCCGGTGGCAGTGGGCAGTACGGGGCAGGGAGGCTGGGAGATTAGCGTACCGACCGCAAGCAACTCAGATTTTCTGTCCGTATTGCGCACCAGCGGTGTGATGTCAAAGGTACCAGTTGATCCGATCAATTCAGGGGACATGTACACCGCAGGATCAAGGTTTTATCATTACTACAGATACCCAGCGGGGAGCTCGGGCTGTGACGCAGATCGGGGTCCCTTCTATATACTTGCTGCACGGAGTGGAGAATCGGGAAGTAGTTCTGGGATACCGCCTTTTACCTGTGGGACCTACGGGGCTGCGGGGTGGATATCGACAGGTAGTTACACAAACTAGCGTATAATACATCGTATGAAACAGCTAATTCTTCTTTGTGCGACCATCTTTAGTATCGTGGGCGCTTATGTACCGGTTCTTTTTGGCGATACTGATATGCTGAGCGGCTGGAGCCTGCTTGGCGGCTTCGTGGGCGGCATCTTTGGTATCTGGGTTGGTGCACAAGCCAGCAAACGTTGGGGTTAAGGGCGCGTGCGCTATCTGGTAGCCGTCAGCGGTGGGGTGGATTCGGTTGTTCTCCTACATAAACTAATAACAGAAAACGAGCATGAAATTGTGGTGGCTCATTTTGACCACGGAATTCGACCCGAGTCAGACGCGGACGCCCGCTTTGTTGAAGGGCTCGCGAAGTTTTATGGGCTGGCATTTGAAACGAAGCGCGAAGAGCTGGGCGCTCACGCCAGCGAAGCAGTTGCGCGCGACCGACGTTATGCATTCTTGCGCGGCATGGCCAAGAAACACGACGCTATTATTGTGACCGCCCACCACGCTGATGACGTCGTGGAAACAATCGCGATCAACCTGCTACGAGGCACTGGATGGCGCGGCCTCGCGGTCCTTGATACCCCCGCCATTGTCCGACCGCTGCTTTCACTGACCAAACAGGATATTTATGATTACGCACTTACCAACCGTCTCGAATGGGTGGAGGATGAAACCAATGCCACCGACGCGTACCTTCGTAACCGGCTGCGGCGTCGAATCCGGGCGTCACTGACAGATGAAGCCATCGCGACATTGCTTGAGCTACGCGAGCAGCAGGTAAAACTAAGGCACGATATTACGAATGAAGAGCGGGCAACTATTGGAGATAGTTCATGCTACTCACGCTACCTGTTTACGCATATAGATATCGTGGTGGCGACTGATCTACTACGATATCTCACAAATCATGGGATTACGCGCCCGCAGGCTGAGCGTGCGCTGCACGCCATCAAAACGATGCAGGCAGGCGCCACCAGCGAAATCGGGGCAGGTATCACTCTGAGCTTTACCCAGCGCGACTTCACTATTCAAACCCCATAGGGGGGTGGTATGATAAAGAGAGTGGGAAATTCTCTGAAAACTACTGATATTTGAAAGGAACTGTTAAATTTATATGGCCACGAAGCAAAAACCGCCGAAAAAGAAAATGAGCAATGTTATTCGCCTGAGCCTCTTCTGGGCTATTTTAGTCGTGGGCGTTCTAGGCTTTATGGCTATTACCTCACCGCATACCAATCTGAAAGACGTGCCTATTTCAAAGGTAATCGAACAGGCCAACAAAGGCGAGATTGCTAAGATCGAGGGCGTTGGCAGTGACATTACCATCACACCAAAGGGCCAAGATAAAGCCACCGAAAAGTCGTATATTAATGGTGGTGTCAGTACGCTTCTAAAAGAAGATCTTTTATCGAAAGAAGCCAAGTCAATCATAAAGGATAGTGCGCCGTCACAAACCGGCGATGCCCTCTGGAACATCGCCCTCATTATCGTACCGGTTCTGCTGATCGGTGCCCTCTTCTTATTTATGATGCGCCAGGCCCAAGGCCAGAACAATCAAGCGCTGGGCTTTGGTAAGTCAAAAGCGAAGCTGTATGGCCTGGATAAAGAACGTGTGGTGTTTAACGACATCGCCGGGAACGACAGCGCCAAGCAAGACCTGGAAGAAGTCGTTGATTTCTTGAAGCATCCGAAGAAGTACGAAAGCTTAGGTGCCAAGATTCCAAAAGGCGTGCTGCTGGTTGGTAACCCGGGAACCGGTAAGACGATGCTGGCCCGCGCTGTGGCTGGTGAAGCCAACGTGCCGTTCTTTAGTATTTCTGGTTCGGAATTTGTGGAAATGTTTGTGGGTGTGGGTGCCAGCCGGGTGCGTGACCTCTTTGCTAAGGCCAAGAAAAATGCCCCAGCCATTATCTTCATCGATGAAATCGATGCTGTCGGCCGCAAGCGCGGCAGCGGTATGGGCGGTGGCCACGACGAGCGCGAGCAAACACTCAACCAGATCTTGGTAGAAATGGACGGCTTTGAGACCGGCACTAATGTTATAGTGCTGGCGGCGACCAACCGGGCTGACGTGCTCGACCCTGCGCTGCTGCGACCGGGCCGTTTTGACCGCCGCACCAACATCATGCTGCCAGAACGCCGCGACCGCGAAGCGATTTTGAAGGTACACTTTAAGAACAAGCCAACCGAGACGAACGTGAATCTTGATGCCTTGGCTGCGAAAACGGCTGGCTCCTCAGGAGCCGATCTAGCCAACATGGCCAATGAGGCGGCTATTATTGCGGCGCGCCGCAACGCCAAGAAGATCAGCAACGCCGATCTCACTGAGGCATTTGAAAAGGTAGCCATTGGTCCAGAGCGCAAGACCAAGGTCATGAACGAAAAGGAAAAGCAGCTGACGGCTTACCACGAAGCTGGCCATGCCATCGTGGGTCATGTCTTGCCCGATAGCGACCCTGTCCATAAAGTCACCATTATCCCGCGCGGTGGGACTGGTGGTGTGACGTGGTTCTTACCACCGGAAGATCGCAGCTACACCAACGTCTATGAGTTCAAGGATATCCTGGCCCGAGCGATGGGTGGTCGCGTGGCCGAAAAGATTCTCTATGGCGACGACGGAATAACCACCGGTGCCGGATCGGACCTTAGAAAAGCCACCGAGATCGCCCGCGATATGATTATCGAACAAGGTATGGGTACCACGCTGCGCGACCAAGTCTTCCACGAAGACGGTGGCGGTATGATGTTCGATAAAATGACCCACGACCGGCCGTATAGTAACGAGACGGCCAAAGAGATCGACGAAGAAGTCGAGACGCTCATCAAAGAAGCGGCTCGTCGGGCCGAAGCAGTTATCCGCCATAACCGCGTGAGCCTCGATCATCTCGCCAACGCGCTGCTCGAAAAAGAGACAGTCGAAGGTGATGAAGTTGAAAAGCTCCTTAAAGACGCGACGCTACCAAAGGAAGCACGGCTGTACGAACCAGCTGCCTAACTGACATATGAGCCGCATGCAAAGCATCGTCAGCCGGGCCAATAAGCGATCATCCGTTCAGATCGCGGCTGTTCTGCTGGCGGGCTCGACCTTGCTCTCACTGCTGTTCGGTTTCTTCCGCATGCGCCTCCTCAATGGTACCTACTATGATACCTACCCGACGGGCTATGATGCGTATCTGGCGGCCTTCACGGTGCCCGATTTCATGTTCTTTATCTTGGTATCAGGCGCGCTGAGCGTGACGTTTATCCCCGTCTTCAACCAGCGGCTGGGAACAGGTAATAAGAAGTCTGCATGGGAGCTCTCGACCAGCATGATCAACTTTATGGCGCTAACGACGCTGGTGGCCAGTGTGCTGATTATCATTTTTGCCGATCCCTTGATTCGCTACATCGTGGCTCCGGGCTTGAGTGAATCGGGCATGGCGCTGGCTATTAGCATGACGCGGGTGATTGCCGTCAACCCATTCTTGTTTGCGATCGCCACGGTGATTGCCAGCATCCAACAAGCGGTGGGGCGGTTTACCTTTTTTGCGCTGGCGCCGATTCTCTACAACATCGGTATTATTATCGGTATTACCGTCTTTACGGGTGGCATCACTATTTTTGGCTGGGAAATATTTGAGGGCGGTATCATGGGCGTGGCGCTCGGTGTGGTACTCGGCTCAATCCTCCAGCTCGTGGTGAGTTCGATTGGCCTATTGGGTCTTGGGTTTGATTATCAGTTCAAGATTTTTCGCAAAAATAAAGGTTTCCGTAAGGTTCTCACGCTCCTTCCAGCCCGTTCACTCGATCAGGGGATGGATTATCTGGTCGGGATTGTTGAGACCAACGTGGCCTCGCGCCTGACGGCGGGAACCCTGGCGGCGTACAACCAGGCATCGACGCTGCATCTGGCACCAATCAACCTCATCGGCGTAGCCATCAGCACAGCGGCTTTTCCGAAGATGACCGAGCGCCTCAGCGAAGGCCGGCCTGATCTCTTTAAAACGGAGTTGCAAACCACACTGCGGGTTATCATCTGGCTAGCGCTACCGGTCGCGATTATCACCTTTTTCACCCGTGGGTATTTAGTCAGCTTTATTAAAAACGGTGGAGATGCGCTAATGGCAGGCCTGCTCGGTGCGCTGGTTGTGGCCATCCTCTTTCGCTCGATTTATCACATCGCAGCCCGGAGCTTTTATGCCCAGCAAGATACTAAAACCCCCTTATATATTTCGATCTTTTCGATTGGACTCAATATTTTCCTGGCTGTCTGGTTCGCACTGTCGCTCCACATGGGTGCCTATGGACTGGCGTTTGCCCAGTCAATTGTGGCCGCGATTGAAGTGGTCATTCTGTTTGTTGTCATGGGACGGCGCATCAAGGGGCTATTTGATATGGTATTTGTGCATGCCATTGCGCGCATGGCTAGTGCCACGGGTCTTATGGCTATTGTCACCTATCTCAGCGTCATCACCTTCCAGCTAACAACCAATGACCAGCGTTTTTGGATGACCTTCCCGAAATTCGTAGCCATCGTCACTATTAGTATGATTGCCTACGTGCTCCTCAGTCGCCAGTTTAAGTTACAAGAAGCCGACACGGTTCTACGGCATGCCCGAAAGTTAGTGTTCGGTAGGGCAAAATAATGCGTCAATCGAGTATCCGGAACTTTTGTATTATTGCTCATATTGATCATGGCAAGTCGACACTGGCTGACCGCATGATGGAGATGACCGGCACCGTCCTCAAACGTGATATGAAATCACAGCTGCTCGATAGTATGGACTTGGAACGCGAAAAGGGTATTACCATTAAACTTGCGCCAGTGCGCATGAGCTACAAAGGCCATGATCTGAATCTTATCGATACACCCGGCCACGTGGATTTTAGCTATGAAGTCAGCCGCTCGCTAGAAGCCTGCGAAGGGGCGGTTCTCGTGGTCGATGCCAGCCAGGGAATCCAGGCCCAGACGCTGGCCAATGTCTATTTGGCACTGGCGGCTGATCTGACCATCATTCCCGTACTTAACAAAGTTGACTTGCCGGCTGCTGACGTACCGCGGGTATCGGCAGAAGTCATTAATCTGCTGGGATGCAGTGAGGATGATATCTTAAAGATTAGTGCCAAGACAGGCGAGGGTGTGATGGATGTACTGGACGCTGTCGTGGAGCGCATCGCGTCGCCACAGGGGAATGAAACTGATCCCACCCGGGCGCTCATTTTCGACAGCTACTATGATGATTACCGCGGCGTAATTCTCTATATGCGCGTGGTTGATGGCAGTATTCAAAAAGGCGATACGATTGAGATGTTAGCCACGGGAGCAAATGGGCTGGCGCTGGAAGTCGGATCGCTCCAGCCCATGATGAAAGCTGGCCCCGATATCTCAACGGGTGAAATTGGCTACATCGTCACCAACCTCAAAACCACCCGCGATGCCAAAGTAGGTGATACCGTCACAGTCAAGCGCGCCCGCGCGGAGGCTATGCTGCCCGGCTATAAGGACGTGAGGCCATTTGTGTATGCCGGTTTCTTCCCGGTATCAAACGAAGATTACCAAGAACTCAAAGACGCGATTGAAAAGCTCAGCCTGAGCGACAGTGCCCTGCAGTTCGAACCAGAGAATTCACCGGTGCTCGGTTTTGGTGTACGCATTGGCTTCTTGGGGCTGCTTCATATGGATATCGTGCGCGAACGGCTGGAGCGGGAATACAACCTTGATCTCGTCGTCACCAATCCTTCCACCGATTACCAAATCACCATGAACGATGGTTCGGAAGTCGATATAAAATCCGCCGCCGACTTGCCACTCGTCACCAAAATCGCCGAGATTCGCGAACCCTGGATTAAGGGCGAAATTATCGTACCGCAGGAATACATTGGTAATGTGATCCAGCTGATTGTAGCCAAGCGTGGCCTGCAAAATAACCTCAGCTATATTGACGAGCGTGCCTTAATTAGCTTTGAAGCCCCGCTCGCCAACCTCCTAACTGACTTTTACGACCAGCTCAAATCCGTCACCAGCGGCTACGGCAGTTTCAACTACGAGTTAGATGAATACCGTGCTGAAGACCTCGTGAAAGTCGATTTTTACGTGGCCGGTAACATCGTTGACGCGCTCAGTGTCATGGCGCACCGCAGTGAATCGATGCGTCTGGGGCGGGAAGTTGTCGACAAACTAAAAGAGGTCATTCCACGGCAGAATTTCCAAGTAGCCTTGCAGGCGGCGATTGGCGGTAAGTTTATCGCCCGCGCCGATCTTTCGGCATATCGCAAAGACGTCACCACCGGCCTCTACGGCGGCGATGTCAGCCGAAAAAAGAAGGTCTTGGCGAAACAGGCCAAAGGTAAAAAGCGTATGAAGCGCTTTGGTAAAGTGGATATACCATCTGAGGCCTTCACGGTGATGTTGAAGCGGGATTAGTGTATAGTAGTAATTCAATGAACCTCGAAGAAAGTATTGCCAACTACCAACCAACCGCTGAAGCCATCGCTGTCGTAAAGCAGGCTAAGATCGTCTTATTGGCCGGGATCGCCGGTGCCGGTAAAGACACGATTAAGGGCAGATTGCTCCAAAGAGACGATTTCCACGATATTGTCTCGCACACCACGCGCCCGCCGCGGTCTAATAATGGTATCGATGAAATCGACGGTATTGACTACCGTTTTATCGACATAACTACCGCTCAAGCTATGATTCAGAACCATGAGTTTATTGAAGTGAAGTTTGTGCACGGCACGGTGTATGGCACATCGGTAGCGGCGGTTCGAGACGCCTCAGATAATGGCAAAATTGCTATAACTGACGTCGATGTGCAGGGAGTTGATGAGTACAAAGCAATTTCTTCTCAGGTCATAGCTATCTTCGTGTTACCGCCTAGTTACGAGGCTTGGCTGGAGCGTCTTCATAAACGCTACGCATCTGACGATGAATTCAGTGCAGCGTTCCCCAGGCGGAGAGAGAGTGCCATCAAAGAACTGAAGCGAACGCTCGCTGTCCCGTATTATCATTTTTTGATTAATGATGATCTCGAGCGGGCTGTGCAAGCAGCCGATGAAATTGCTCATCAGTCGGATGTATTTCATCGTAAAGATGATGAGGCTCGTCTTGTTGCACGCGATTTGTTGCAGGCTATCGAACAATCAGCTAGCTAGCAGCCTGCCTAGCTGCGCATCTTACGGGATGGTATGATAAACCTATGATTATGCGGCGGGCAAAACCAACAGGATTTACGATTGTTGAATTACTTATCGCCATTGTCGTAATTGGAATCCTAGCTACTATTACAATCGTGGCGTATAACGGGATACAGCAACGTGCCCGCAACCAAGCGAAAATCGCCGCTGCGACAGCTCTGGTTAAGGCAATCGATAGCTATACGATTTCGACCGGCACTCAACTTCCAGGGATTCCCGTATGCCTACCAACAGGAAATATAGATTACACGAGTGATGGGCTGGGCGATTGTTTTAATATTACCGATCCTGCGACGCCTTCCAATTCAGAGAAAGTAGCGACAAACACCGCTTTGGCGAATGCAGGCATAAAAAACCTTAGCTTTCCGCAAGATATCGTGACTAATACGAATGGCATTAAATATGTCGGCGTAGTCATTACCTATAATAGCTCGACGTACGGTATAAATGGCGTTTTGCAGCCATACTTTGTTTATTTTGCTTTGGAAGGAGTCGCGCAGGATTGCGGTAGTAGTTATAGTATCCGCACAGTGGGCGGACCTGACCCACTGTACGCACTGGCACCGAACAAGTATTACGCTACGGGCAGCGGCGTTACGCTATGTGCGTACACAATTAAACACGTCAACAGTCTGTGAAGCTCCAGTGATCAATTGATCTAGCACTCAACTTGAATGAGTGCCAAGATATTGCTATAATTCGTAGTATGACAGACCGTCAAATTCAAATCTTAGCTGCAATTATTGAACAATACGCCGAGGTGGCTTCACCCGTCGGCAGCGTGACGCTGGCCAAACTTTTCAATGTTTCAAGTGCCACGATCCGCTCCGAAATGGCCAAGCTCGAAGAGCTCGGGCTTATTATGCAGCCCCACACCAGCGCCGGCCGAATCCCGACCGACCAAGGCTACCGGCTGTATGTAAACGCCATTAATGATGCAGAAACTTCTGAGCTGCCACAACTCGATCGCGGTGCGAGAGCGATTGAGGCGCGAGTACATACCCACGGCGATAGGGCAGACCGTGCGATCCGTAGTGCTGTCGATAGTTTAGTCGATCTCACGCAGAACCTGGGGCTGGCCACAATTGGCGACGAGCTATATCTAAATGGTATTGGAAATCTCTTTTCCCAGCCAGAATTTCTCGGTGGCAATCACGCTCAAGGCGTGGCGCGCTTGCTCGATAACCTCGAACCATGGCTGCGCGAAGCTGCACCGAATGAACCGCTCAATGTCTTTATCGGTGCCGAAAACCCGATTGGTAAAACCAGCGGCGCCACCCTGATTATTAGCCGTTTCCGTTCACCATACTCAGACAAAAGCTACATCGGCGTGCTTGGCCCAACGCGCCAAAGCTACGGCCGAGTGATGCGCCTGGTGCGCCACGCCGGTGCCATGCTCGAGGAGGTGTTATAAACTATGCCAAAAAGTAAAAAACAACTTGAACTTGAACAGCAGATCGGTGAACTGACGCAGGATCTCCAGCGTACGCGCGCCGATTTTGAAAACTACCGTAAGCGTAGCGAAGCCGATAAGGCCGCGACCTATGCGCACGGCCAAGCGGCGGCTATCCTCAAACTTCTGCCTGTTATCGATAACATTGAGCGGGCTATTTCTCATACGCCCGAAGAGCTCAAGGACAACAAATGGGCTCAAGGTATTGCGAATCTGGTGAAAAACCTCGAAAAGTCTCTCGAAAGCCTTAATCTCAAACGCATTGATGCTACTACCGGGTCTGCTTTCAACCCCGAGCTCCACGAAGCTATCCAGTTCGACGAAGACGCTGAAGGTGACAAAGAAATTATTGCCGAGGAGCTACAAGCTGGCTACACCCTGAGTGGCCAGCCCATCCGCCACGCTATGGTCAAAGTTACCAAGCAGTAGTGCTTATGCTACAATAACCCCATGAAACCGTGGGCAAAACAACCAGGATTTACAGTAGTCGAGCTCCTCATCGTTATCGTTGTGATCGGTATTCTAGCCGCTATTACAATCGTGGCCTATAACGGGATACAAGCACAGGCAAGGGATAATGTCAGAAAGCAAGATTTAGCTCAGCTTGCGAAAGCCACGAAACTATACGCGGTTGATAAAGGTGATTATGCGGAACTAAACTGTGGGAGTGCTGGAAGCGGATGGCTGCTAGGAGATTATGACGGCACTGGACCTGCCGTGTCGATAAACGCATGCCTCATATCAGGAGGATACCTCTCAAAGGAGTTAAAAGATCCAAGCGGTCTGACTAGCTGCTCTGGATTAACCTGTTTTGCGTACATGAAATGTAGTGGTAGTGCGGGGACATATTATATTGCTCATCTTGAGACGCTGCCTCAGACCAGTACAGATACTGATGGAACAAACTGTACTGCGTATGACACAAGCTACGGTATGAATTATACTGTGAAGGTTAACTAGCATGATTGAAAAAGGAAGAAATACCGGTTTTACCATCGTTGAACTTCTGATCGTCATCGTCGTGATTGGTATTTTGGCGGCCATCACGATTGTAGCCTATAGCGGCATTCAACAACGTGCGCGCGATTCGCAAAGAGACAGCGACATCGCAACGGTCGCAAAAGCCCTAGAGTTGTACTACGTAGACAACGGGCAGTTTCCTGTCATTGCTCCTAATGGCTCTACGGCGACCGGCATGGGCAACTACTGGGCGGTTACGACTGACGGCAGTTGGTCTGCGCTGGCAAGCGCTTTAGTGCCAAAGTACATTAGCAAATTGCCAGAGGAACCAATCGTACAGACAAATGCAGATCCTCGCTTCGGCGTTGCTATGGGGTATGCATATTACGCCAACACCTCTACCTATTGCGGCAAAGCTACTTTTCAAATGTATATTTTGGTATACAAAAGAGAGTCTGGCTCTCAGAAAAATGTCTATTCTGGAGACTGTACAACAAATGTATTAACCTACAGTGCAGCAAGTAATTACAGGGTGACTAAATAGCTATGAGCAGATACAGGTCAGGCTTCACTATCGTCGAACTCCTTATTGTGATTGTGGTGATCGGTATCTTGGCCGCCATTACAATCGTGGTGTACAACGGTATCCAGCAGAGGGGGCGTGATGCAGGGCGGAAAAGCGATGTTGCGGCAATAGCAAAGGCTCTTCATCTCTATCAAATAGATAATGGGCCGATGTACACCAGTAGTGGATGTGGTTCGGGCGGAAATGGTAATGGTTGGTTTAACCATAACTATTCACCACCTGGCAATAATATGAACACATGTTTAAAGATAGGCGGCTATTTATCTAAAGACATCAAGGATACTGCAATTAATTGTGGTGTTGGCGAGTTGAGCTGCCATGCGTATATGAAGTATACCTGTATCCAAAGTACTGTTACGACTACCTACGTGTACGCAAATTTAGAAAACGAAGGCCACACTGTGACTGACACGGATGGCACCTGTGCCTCCTCTCTCGATACAGATTATGGCATGAATTATTTTGTGAAGCTAACGTATTAGACTAAACAAAATTGGCACTCTTGACATGAGAGTGCTAGTTTTATTACAATGAGAGTATTGGCAATCTAGCATCTAGAGTGCTAAAATAAGTGCATAGACAATTAGACATTTTTCAAATCAAAGGAGAGTATATTATGGGTAAAATTATTGGAATCGACCTCGGTACCACCAACAGCGCCGTAGCCTACATGGTAGCGGGCAAACCAGAAGTGCTGGCTAATGCCGAAGGCAACCGCACCACACCGAGCGTGGTGGCTATCAACAAAAAAGGCGACCGCTTGGTTGGCCAGGTAGCGCAGCGTCAGCGCGTAACCAATGCCAAGAACACGATTTATGGCGTCAAGCGCCTGATTGGCCGTAAATTCGGCGACAAAGAGGTCCAAAAAGACCACGACATCATGCCCTATGAGATCGTCAAAAAAGGCGATGGCGTGGCGGTGAAGATGGGCGACCAAGATTACACACCAGAAGAAGTCTCAGCTATGATTCTCTCGAAGATCAAAGCCGACGCCGAAGCATTTCTGGGCGAACCAGTCACCGAAGCGGTGATTACCGTGCCTGCGTATTTCGATGACTCGCAGAGGCAAGCTACCAAAGACGCCGGTAAAATTGCTGGGCTCGAAGTGAAACGTATCATCAACGAGCCAACCGCCGCCGCACTAGCTTACGGCCTCGAGAGCAAGAAAGACGAAAAGATCGTTGTCTTCGACCTTGGCGGTGGAACCTTTGACGTTTCCGTGCTGGAGCTTGGTGATGGGGTATTTGAAGTTAAATCTACCAACGGTGATACCCACCTGGGTGGTGAAGATTTCGACAACCGCATCGTCAACCACTTCATCGACGTCTTTAAAAATGAAGAGGGCGTCGATCTGAAGAGCGACAAAGCTGCTATGCAGCGTCTCAAGGATGAAGCAGAAAAAGCCAAAAAAGAGCTGTCCTCAACACCTGAGTATGAGATCAATCTGCCGTTCATCACGGCCGATGCCGATGGCCCTAAGCACTTTGAGTACAAGCTAACTCGCAGCAAACTCGAAGACTTGGTGAAAGATTTGATCGACGGCGTGGCTGGCCCTGTTGAAAAAGCCCTTAAAGACGCTAGCCTCACCGCAAAGGATATTGACGAAATTGTACTCGTGGGTGGTATGACCCGTATGCCAGCCGTGGTTGAAAAAGTCAAAGCCCTCTTTGGCAAAGATCCGCTGAAAGGTGTTAACCCAGATGAAGTCGTGGCTATTGGCGCGGCCATCCAAGGTGGTGTACTGGCTGGCGACGTCAAAGATGTGCTGCTACTCGACGTGACTCCACTCTCGCTTGGTATTGAAACCATGGGTGGTGTGACCACCAAGCTGATCGAGCGAAATAGCACCATTCCAACCAGCAAGTCTGAGACCTTCTCGACCGCTGCCGATAACCAGCCGCAAGTAGAAATCCACGTGCTGCAAGGTGAGCGCGAGATGGCTGCTGACAACAAGAGTCTGGGCCGCTTTATCCTCGATGGTATCGCGCCCGCCCCTCGTGGCGTACCACAAATCGAAGTCACCTTTAGCCTCGATGCCAACGGTATTTTGAACGTGACCGCTAAGGATAAGGGAACGGGTAAAGAAAACTCAGTGACCATTCAAGACAGCGGTAACATGAGCAAAGAAGATATCGAAAAAGCTCAAAAAGAAGCCGAAGCCCACGCCGATGAAGACAAGAAAAAGCGCGAAGCCGTCGATACCCGTAATACGCTTGAGAACGCAATTTACCAAGCAGAAAAAATGCCCGACGAATACAAAGATAAGATCTCTGAAGATGACGTCAAGGTTATCAAAGACGCGGTTGAAGCAGCCAAAAAGGTCAAAGACAACGCCGAGGCTAGCAAAGATGAGCTTGAAGCAGCTGCAAAAGCCTTGAACGATGCCATCATGCCAATCGGCGCCAAGATGTATGAAGCCGCCGCTAAAGAAGAAGCACCTGCCTCAGAAGACAGTGACAAGAAGTCCGACAAAGATGAGCCAGTTGAAGGCGAAGTTGTCGATCAAGATAAAAAAGACGAGAAGTAGTCTCGCCCTAAGGGTTTCTAAATATGACGAGTCCCGCATCTGGATGATGCGGGACTTTTGCGAGGTTAGCGACGCTCGATGAGCACTCCTTCCCTCAGGTGTGTGTCGTAGAGAACCTTGATGCCCCGCTTGAAGTAGACGATCAAAGTCGGCCCACCCAACGGGTGGTGCCGTACACCAAGTACATCGCTGTTGGAGAACACCCAATCGCCCTTAGGGCTGACGAAGCGCAGGAGGATGGTCACATCCTTGTTCTTGGCGTTCTCCGCCGCAGTCCAAATCAGGTGTGCGGGCACCTCACTCTTCACCGGCAAGGTACGTTCGCTGGCGGTCATACGACTCACCTCTTCCTGTAGGCTGATTGCTCAGCACCTGTTATCGATCAGTTTTCCCAATCGACCACCTTGTATACGCAAGGATTTCTCCATGATGGATTGCATATATTATATCAAAAGTATAGAAATAAGTCAAGTTCAGGGGGATATCTAACATAGAACAGTGTGACATTTGTCACATTTGCATATTCAAAGTGCTATAATAGAAAGTACAGGTAAACCAAAGGAGGAATAAATGGAAAATTTAGGATTTATTGGTTGGATCGTACTCGGTGGACTCGCCGGATGGGTGGCTTCAATGATAGCCGGTACTAACGCGAGCCAGGGACTACTTGGTAATATTGTTGTTGGTATTATCGGCGGACTACTTGGTGGTTTCGTGTTTGGACTCTTGGGTGGTTCAGGCGTAACCGGCTTCAATCTATGGAGCTTTATCGTGGCAGTTGTGGGCGCAGTGATCGCACTTTTCATTTGGAAGGCGATTTCTGGCCGTGGCAACGCGGCACCAAAAGCCTAGCTACCCGAGCCTAAACTTTCTAACAGACACACGAACAACCCGTGTGTCTGTTTGTATAGAGTGGGCGTACGAGAGATTGTGCTAGAATAACATTATGAAGAAAGCCAAAAGCGGTTTCACAATTATTGAACTTTTGATCGTTATTGTTGTCATAGGTATCTTGGCGGCTATCACAATTGTTGCATACAATGGGGCTCAAGCCCGTGCTCGTGATGCCGACAGGCGCTCAGACCTTGCAGCTATAGCAAAAGGGCTAAAGCTCTGGTACGTCGATCACGGTGACTATATGGAGACGGGGAGTGGTTGTGGAGCCAACGGTGATGGCAAGTGGTGGTTTAACTATCTATACGCACCAAAGTCGATGAATGACTGCTTAAAAGACGCGGGGTACATATCGAAAGACTTGAAAGATCCATCAGGTGCGATAACGTGCGCCACGGGAAGCGCAAAATGCTTTGCTTATTACAAAGAGACGTGCGGTTTAGGCACCTATCTTTATGTGAGCCTCGAGACGCTACCGTCTGCGACGAATGAAACCGATGGCACGTGCGCGTCTACCATGGACACTAATTACGGCGTCAACTATGTTGTGAAGGTGAATTAGCACTCTTGAATTTAGAGTGCTAATTTTTTATACTAGTAGTAATGAGTAAACGCGATTATTATGAAGTTTTAGGGGTATCAAAGACTGCCTCGGCTGATGAAATTAAGAAGGCCTTTCGCAAGGCTGCCGTGCAACATCACCCAGATAAAGAGGGGGGTGATGAGACGAAGTTCAAAGAAATCAACGAAGCGTATGAGGTCTTAAAAGACCAGCAAAAACGCCAGCGCTATGACCAATTCGGCCATGCCGGGGTAGGTGGCGCAAGTGGCGGAGGCTATTCGGGCGGCAACCCATTCGAAGGTTTTGGCGGGCAGAACGTTCACTTCGACTTTGGCGATGGCGGCCTGGGCGATATCTTTGGCCAGTTTTTTGGCGGCGGTTCGCAGCGCTCCCAAGGTCCACAGCGTGGCCGCGATGTCGAGGCTCGCATCCAGCTGACATTTGAGGAGGCTGTCTTTGGTGTGGAAGAGCAGATCACCCTTGATATGGACGATGAATGCTCGCACTGTAAGGGAACGACCGTCGAACCTGGCCACAGCATGAAGACCTGCCCGACCTGTAAAGGTGCCGGCCAGCAAACGCGCGTCATGAATACAATGTTTGGCGCTATCCAGCAAGCCGTGACCTGCGAGACCTGTAAGGGCAAAGGCCAGATCCCCGAAAAAGTCTGCACGGTGTGTCATGGTAAGGGGACGGAGCGTCGCAAGCAGACGATGACGCTCAAAGTACCAGCTGGCATTGATGATGGCGCGACCATCCGCCTCAAAGACCGCGGCGAAGCGATCGGCGGCGGCACGCGCGGCGATCTGTACGTGCATATTCGGGTGCAAGCCCACAAAAAATTCACGCGTGAAGGCGACCTGATATTATCCGAAGAACATGTCAGCATGATCGATGCGGCACTGGGCACGGAAATCGAGGTTGAAACGGTTGATGGCTCGGTGCGTATGAAAGTGCCAGCTGGTACCCAAAGTGGGACGGATTTCAAATTATCTGGCCACGGCGTCCCGCACCTACGCTCTGATAAGCGCGGAGCTCATATTGTCAGTGTCATCGTTGACATTCCGACTAAACTCACCAAGAAGCAAAAAGAATTACTCGAACAGTTCGGCTCCAGCAAAAAGCGCGGAATCTTCTAGGTTTCATCCTCAACCTATACTAAGATATAGATAGTAAACGAAAGGATATGGATGTCGTTTTTACTATTTATTGCAGTTGTGGTGCTAGTCATTGTACTTATATCAAAGAATTCTTCAGATAAGACCACTCGTGGTGACCAGTATGCCCAGGGCTACTGGGACGGCTATCGGGCGCTGGGCGATAAAATACAGCAGATAATTAACCGACATCCAGTTGATACAGACGCACTGCAACGCGAAATCAATGCCGGGCAGGGTGGTAGAGCTGAGACTATTGACGAAGACCCGCTGATCACAAAAATGACGGCGATGCCAGTAGAAGTGACACCTCAGACTTATGTTGAGCCAGCTCTAGGGCATCCTGAAAAACCTGGTGGGCAGCAGTCACTGACCAATCTCAATATCTTGCTGTTCGTCGCCAGCCTGCTGTTTGTCGCCGCTGGTGCAGCCTTTGTGGCGACCGCTATGCCCGATGGCATTAAGCTCTTTGGTGTCTGGCTACTGGTAACTGCTTTCTACGCGGCTGGTATGATGTTGCAACCGACGAAACTCAAGCCAGCCGGCACAGCTTTTATTGGTACTAGCCTTGGACTCATCCCTTTTGCCGGGATTGCCCTCTATCAATTGGCGGCGATTCCGGGACCAGTGGCCTGGTGTCTCACGTCCCTGGTGGGCGTGGTGGCTTACTTCTTTGCAGCACTCCGTCTGAAGAGCCAAGTCGTCTCGTATCTGACGCTGGCCTTTGTGGTGTCGCTCGCGAGCTCGTTTGCCGAGAGCCTTAGCGCGCCGCTGATGTGGAATTTTGTGCTGATCATCGGCGTGTCACTGGTTATTAATCTGCTAGCTTACTTAAAGCCGAAGTGGCTGCCGACCATATTTTCTGAGCCGGTCGAACGAACAGGCCAGATAGTCACCCCACTTACGCTTGTAGCGAGCCTGACACTCATCGACCAACTATCGCTCTTTGCCTACGAAGTCGTCTTTGGTATGGCGACGCTTCATTATGTAGTGATCTGGATGAAGCAGCGACACGGAGCCTACGAGACCCTTGTACGGGCACTGGCTCATATTACAGTATTCCTTATAGCGGTTGATATGCTGGATACTGACCGCGTCGCTATTGGCATAATGTTTGTCGGCCTGGCTCTGCTGCAGCAGGTATACTCGCTTGTTCGCCTGAAGATGAATCCGGTTACTAGAATATACGAATGGGCCTGGGTATCTGTCATGCAATTTTTCCAGTTCTGGGCTCCGGCGCTATGGGTGGCGACGCGGTGGGACGCCGAACTTACCACCGTTACATACGCTGTTATTGCGCTCAGTAGTGTCGCTCTGGCGCTTATCTCTCGTAAGATGGCAGCAGCCACGCCAGCTCTTCTGATGTCACTCATCTTGCCGTTTATTAAGGTATTTTGGCTATTCCAGTTTGCACTTGGTTGGGTCATCGTGGCAGGGTGGTTTACGCTCGCTGCCGCGGTCGTCTTAGCTATTTGGCCGTACTTGAAGAATCGATCAGGCGGCGTGAAATCATTTTTCATGGCCGCCTTTTTATGCTACAGCGGCTTTGCCGCTTGGACCGCCCTCGCTTGTGGCGTCGACTGGAGCTTACTTGTCTTTAGCTTGCTGACGATGCTGCTATGGTACGGCTCATTTAGAATGAAGCAGGCGTTTATTAGCGTGCTCGGAAGCATCGCATTTGTCGCCGCTACAGTCCAGGGCTGGCGTGTGCTGGAGCTTGATAGCGCATGGTTACCGCTCGGCGTAGCTTGGGTAGCTTCGGCAGTACTGTACCTGGCGTACTGGCTGTTCGTGCAATACCGTGACAGCCAGCGTGCCATGGGCGTCCTTGGGATGGTATGGATATTGCTTGGCTTCGGCGCACTCGTGACGTTCTTTGATAGCGAGATGGATGTGGCCGCGAGTTTGACAATTGTGGCCGGCGCCGCCACCTTGGCGGTAGAGGGCTATCGTCAAAAGAACAGGCAATTGATGGAAGTTGCGGCCTATATTGCTACTTTCGGGCTGCAGCGCTGCGTCGGCCTCGTGTATCCTGAGCTCAATATCGTCTTCTATGCTCACTGGTGGGCGCTAAGCATCGCAGCGATTGCTGTCTGGCGACGTGAGTTTACTACCCGCTTGATCGTGGCGATGGCCTTTGTGACAGCTAGCACCGGTATCTACGCGCTCGCAGAAGGTGGGCTGTACCAATTACTGTTTCTGAGCGAACACGTAGCACTCCTGATCGCCGGCTTCCTTCTCAAGAAGCAATGGGCGCTATGGTGGGGTGTGATTGCCAGCATTCTCGCTGTTCTCTACTTCCTGCGCGATGTGGCATTTTTAGCTTTTGCATTCCTCGGTCTCGTGGTAATCGGGATTGTTATCTGGCGCCTCGCCCAGCATGACAAACCAGTAAAAAATTAATCTTAAGAGTGCTTTGGGTCTGTAAAGCTGTGCCGCATCTGTAAATTATTGACTATAAACTGATTTGGTGCTATAATATATTAACAAATGCTAGCACTATCTGGAGAAGAAAAAGCATGAACGTGAGTGACCCCAAAGACGTACTCGTTTTATTTAGTTTTCGTAGCCATAAGTATGGTTATATAGAGATGCTTTTTGATCGCCTTGCGAAACGATCGAATGATCGGCATGCTCTCAATTTGCACCGTGGTGCGCTGAAAGATCTTCAAATTACGATCAAGGGTAGCCGGCTCTCTATTATTGAGTCATTGACTGGGCGCGATCTGACAGATTTTGATGCGGTGTACTTTGAATTATGGTACAAGGCACAACAGCAAGCACTCGTCGCGTCCCGTTATCTTGAGCGGCATGCGATTCCATACATGAGTAAAGAGTTGCGAACCATCATGCCGCTTACTAAGGTAGGAGAGCTGGGCGTTCTGGCCGACAACAATGTACCTTTGCCGCACACGTTTATAAGTAGTCAGCGGCAAACCAAGAAGTTATTCAAAAAGAACCCGCCCATCAAATACCCGTTGATTGTAAAGGCTGCAGATGGCTATGGTGGAAAGAATAACTATCTCATTCATGACTATGAGACGCTCAAGCTGACACTTGATGCCAACAAAGATCTAGACTTTGTTATACAGGAGTTTATCCCCAATGAATGTGATTATCGGTGTATTGTACTCGGGGGAAAAATCAGCCTTGTCCTCAAGCGGTCACGCGATCAAACGAATATTTCTCATCTTAACAACACCTCGGCTGGTGCTATCGGTGAGGTTGTTGAGCTCGGTACGTTGAGTAATGAGGCTCAACAGGCCGTTTTGAATGCAGCTAAAGCGATTGATCGTGATCAATTTGCAGGTGTCGACCTTATGATTCATCAGCATACCAAAAAACCCTATATTCTTGAGGTGAACCAAACTCCCCAAATTGAAATTGGTGCAGAAGTAGATAAAAAAATGGATATTTTGCTGAATTACCTGCAGGAGATAGCTTATGAAAAATAATGCTAAGCCGTTTGTGGTTATTGTTTTTCCAACCGAACGTGCGAATACCAGCACACGATATGGCGGTTTTGCAGCACGTCTAAAAAAAGCGGGCGGGTTTAAAGGATATGATATCATTACGGTGGCTTTGGAAAACTTGGCCTACGTAACCTACGAAACAAAAGAGGCTCACGTTATCGACCCAGTAAGCGGGAAAGATCTAGGAAACGCTAACTTCGTCTATCTAAAATCGTGGGAAGCGATGCCGGAAGAAGCCGCAGCACTCGCAACCTATCTATTCTATAAGGGGGTACAGTTTATCGACACACTTCCGCTAGGCATGGGTGTCTCAAAATTAGCTACGATGTACAGGCTGTGGAGTCAAGCAATTGCTATGCCGCATAGCGTCTATGTTCGCCGCAGTGATAGATTGGCTGCATTTTTGGAGTCGGAACATGCTGCATACCTCGGAGATCGGTTTATTCTAAAAGATATTGTAGGTATGAAAGGAAAGCACAACTACCTCACGACGAGGCGCGAAGCGATTGAAATCATTAAGAAACACCCAGATATTCAGTTCGTATGCCAAAGATTCATACCTAATGACGGCGACTACAGGGTTGGTATTTATATTGATGAGCCCGGCTTTGTCATTAAGCGGGTAGGAAACGGCAATTCTCATCTGAATAATACCTCGACTGGTGGTACTGCAGAATACATCCCCGTACATAAGGCTTCAAAAAAACTTCTTGCAATTGCACAACAAGCAAGTAGTGCAGCAAATCTTCAGGTAGCTGGGGTCGATATAATCCGTGATGTCGTGACGAAAAAATGGTACGTGTTAGAGGTGAACCAAGGTTCCCAAATTGTTACGGGGGCCTACGTGAAAAAAAACGTAGAAGCGTTTAATACCAGCTTTGATCAGGCGCTTCGCGGACGGTATAAGCGCCCACGGCAGCATCCGACGAGGATGATTGGGCGTCGGGCTACCGCAGGCTTATTCGAGCTTGGGATCAAAAAAGTTACAGCGAAAATAGACACCGGTGCCTACTCCTCAACACTCCATGCGGAGAATATTCATGTTAGCACAGATGAGAATGGATTGTCTGTACTAACATTTGACATCCACCCCAGCGATTTACTAGAGACCGTCAATAATGATACACGAATGATACGCACGCATGATTTCTTTATGCAGCGCGTTCGTAGCTCGAATGGGCAGGTGCAAGAACGGTATAGCATAAAAACACCAATTACAATTGAAAAAAGACGCTTCATGGCGGTCATAACCCTTAGTGACAGGTCAGCCATGGGCTACCCGCTATTAATCGGACGCAAGATGTTGCGATCAAGGTTTATTGTGAATGTGGAACTCGATGAGAATAACCACTCTGATTGGAAATACTGACGTGCCTATTCCTCGCTATAACTACAATACATTTGATATGATGGAGGATGTATGAAAATAGCTATTTTATCTAAAGGTGGAGCAAACTACACCACGAAACGTCTCAAAGAAGTTGCCAAAGCACGCGGGCATGAGGTGCGGGTTATTAACTACGCCAAATGCTACGTCGCTATTGAAAAGAACCAACCCACCATACGGTACAAAGGTGAATCGCTTGATCATTTTGATGCAATCATACCTCGCATTGCCCAAAGCTATACGAAATACGGGACGGCAATCGTCCGACAATTTGAAAGCCAAGGATCGTATACGACAGCGAGTTCGCTGGCCATTAACCGGTCTCGAGATAAGCTGCGGGCTTACCAGGTGCTTGCGAAGGCGGGCGTTGGCATTCCAAAGACTGTTTTTGCCAGAGAAACTGCAAACTTCGAAGACGTTGTTAGTTTAGCGGGCGGCACCCCATTGATCATCAAGGTTGCTCGAGGAACTCACGGCAACGGTGTGGTATTGGCCGAGACCCCAAAAGCTACTAAGGCAGTAATGCAGGCTTTCTATGTTGAAGGGGTTAACTTTTTGGTCCAGGAGTTTATCAAAGAATCGGCAGGTGAAGATATCCGAGCTTTAGTCGTGGGGAGCCGTGTGGTGACAAGCATCAAGCGACAGAGCCTCGATGATGACTTCCGGAGTAACACTCATCAGGGTGGCGTCGGGACACCAATTAAGCTAACAGATGAAGAAAAGAAAACTGCGGTCAAAGCAGCTAAGGCTATGGGTTTACCAATATGTGGAGTTGATATGATGCGCAGTGAACGTGGCCCCTTAGTACTTGAAGTTAACTCGTCGGCTAGTCTTAAGACACCAGAGTTAGTCACAGGACGTGACATTGCTACGAAGATCATTGAGTATATTGAGATTAACGCCAAACGTAACAACAAAAAAGATAAAGTTGGCGCATAGAAACTCGTAGTATACTGATAGTATGAATGTTGCTATTGTTTACGGCATTAGTTTGTTAATCTTGTTTGTCCTTGCATATTTTACCAAGCGCAGGTTTGGCGTACTTGGTCTCGCTTTGGCTGCCGGTGCTATGCTCAGCAATCTATGGGCGCAACAACTTACACCACTCGTCCAGAAAACGGGCATTGATATTGCCGTACCTCCGCTTGCAACGGTCGTGGCAGTACTCTTAGTTCTGTTGCCCGCGCTTTTATTGCTTACAGGTGGCCCCACATATCACAAAAAGTCTGAACAGATCATCGGAGCGACCTTATTTGCGCTTCTAGCGGTGGCATTACTTATTGAACCACTGGGGTCAGGTTTGGTCCTGCAGGGTGATGGTAAGCAGGTGTATGATTGGTTCTTCCAGAACCGAGTATATATTGTCACGCTCGGCCTTATCGCAGCGCTTGTTGACTTACTATTTACTAAAACATCTGCGCCTCATTCAAAACATTGACAGATACCTCTGTAAAATGATATCTTTGTATAGTTCGCTGTAGCAACAATATGGGTCCATAGCTCAGCTGGTTAGAGCACCTGCCTTTTAAGCAGGGTGTCGTGGGTTCAAGCCCCACTGGACCCTCCATAGAAAAATCACCTACTTTCTGTAGGTGATTTTTCTATGGCAAAGATTCTGTGGGCTTGAGCACCGTCGACACCCGCGGGGTGGAGTGGGTGAAAACTGCCAGCGGCAGTTTGAGAGCCGGAAGCCCGGCGCATCTTACGATGCCCGAGCTGAGGCGGGGTCGCGGAATCTCCGAAGGAGATATCCGTGACCAAGCTCCGCGCTCTCATCGCCTCTGTGACAAAAAGCACAGACGAAAATAGCTAGAAGCCCCATACTAAACGGCTGCATAAGGAGAAAATACATGATCGAAATAATAAAAAATATGTTTCGGCGTAAGACGCGTACGCTGCTGACTATCTTTGGTATAACCATTGGAATCTTTGCGTTTGTCGTGATGGGCTCGATGGCAGAAAAAATCAATTTACTGGTGAATGGCGGTACGGAATACTATTCAGACAAGGTTATCATTAGTCCAGCAGGTGGTTCACTTTCCACGATGCCGATGCCTTTGAAGATTTCAAAGGCTGAAGAGATAGCTCGAGTACAAGGCGTGGCTGTTGTATCGGGTAGTATATTCCTGCCGCTCAGTGAAGAGGCCAGTGCAGTAAGTTTTGGCCCGCCCCCGGGAATTATTGGCAGTGACCTAAAAGGGGATTCCTATGAGTCGTTTAAAATCTCGTATAGTAGCGGCCGTGAATTAACGACGGGTGATCAAGGCAAGGTAGTCGTAGGTGCTGATCTTGTCGACAAGCTGAAGGCCAAGGTTGGCAAAAGCATTACAATTCGGGATAAGCCTTTTACCGTCGTTGGTATTATGGAGAAGACTTTGACCGCACCAGACAACGAAGTATTTATTAGTCCGGCTGATGCTCAGCAAATTCTTCACAGCTCACTTCCAGAGATTATCCGCTCGCAAATTACTGCCAGCGAGATCGTCAATAGCTTTACGGTGTATACCAAATCGGGTGTCGATCCTGATAAGCTGGCGACGACCATCAATGCCCAAGTAAGTGATATTGAGGCGTCGGGTCCCAAGGCCTTTAAGGATCAAGTCGCGAGCGCCACTGGTGTGCTCAACGCAATCCTGTTTGGTATCGCTCTCATTTCGCTACTCGTCGGTGGCCTGTCTATTATTAATACGATGACGATGTCAATCTCGGAACGCATCAGGGAAATTGGGATTAAAAAAGCTGTCGGTGCTAAGACGCGCAATATTATGCAGGAATACTTGGCCGAAGCAGGCCTCATAGGGCTCTGCGGTGGGCTGCTAGGATGGATACTTGGTGCCCTGACAGTCGTGGCTATCAACGGCGCGATGCAAGAGAGTGGTACGATCATCTTCTTGCTGACACTTCGCATTTCGCTCTTTGCGATCGGCTTTTCGGTGATACTTGGCATCATTGCCGGCATCTACCCCGCCTATTATGCAGTTAAAGTTAATATCGTTCGCGCGCTGAGGGAAGGCTAGTCATGAGTGATTCAATTGTGCAACTCAAAAAAATAAATAAAATCTTCATTATGGGGAAGAGTAAGAACCCACGCAAGGCGCTCCGGGCATTGCAGCACCTCCATCTTGACTACGACGGCGCAGCGGCAAAACATGACGATAAACGAGCGGCCGCGCTCCTAGACCGCCTCGAAAAAGCCCAACGGCTGTTTACCAAAGAACTCTACGACGAAAGTTACAAAGTGAGTACGGGTAAAACGCTGAAAAAGCGTAACGATAAAGGTATTGTGGTACATGCTCTGAGTGATATTAATCTCACCATAAAACAGGGAGAGCTTGTGGCTATTATGGGTCCGTCGGGTAGTGGTAAATCGACACTGCTGAATATGCTGGGGCTTTTAGACGAACCATCAGCCGGCCATATAAAGATCAACGACAAAGATATCACCGCGATTAAGCCGCGCGATCTGCCGAACATTCGCTCGCATGAGCTCGGGTTTGTGTTTCAGTCGTTCAACCTCATCACCACGCTGACGGCACTTGAAAATGTCATGCTGCCGCTCCGCTATGCTGGTGTCGATTGGCGCACCCGCCGCAAGAAAGCCGAGAAAGCCCTGGAGCAAGTCGGGCTCAAAAGCCGTTTGCACCATCTACCATCTGAACTAAGCGGCGGCCAGCAGCAACGAGTCGCAATTGCCCGCTCGATTGTCAATAACCCAGCGGTCGTGTTTGGCGATGAGATGACCGGCGAGCTTGATACGAAAATGACGAGGGAAGTTATGGCCTTGATTCAAAAGCTGAACAAGGCAGGTCAGACGTTTGTGATCGTCACCCACAACCCCGAAGTTGCCGAGTACTGCAAACGCGTTATTCATATGCGTGATGGCAAGGTTGCCAAAGACACGAAGGTCACCTCACCCAGAATCGCCTAGTCGTTCATTCCTGCCACTTGGTATACTAGATGCATGGATCGGTATCGCCTTCGCAAGCGAGTTCACGTCTCATGGATGATTGCGTTGGTGTGCCTGGGTGTAACAATCGGTATTATTGCCGTGCAACATATACCGAGCTCCTTATTTTATTCAATTGTGTGGCTGCTGTGCGGCCTTGCGGTTATGAGTGTGTGCCTTTGGAAAGCGTATGTCTGGAGTATTCCTTTGGTCATTCTGGCTGGCGTGAGTGTGGGATTATGGCGCGGCTCCATTGATCGGGCGGAGCTCGGGGTATACAAAGAATTGATTGGTATCACAATGACTGTTGATGGCCGCGTGTCTGAAGATGTTGATTTGAATGCCCGTGGTGAATCGGTGCTTCGTCTCAGCACTGTGCGTATAGGTGGTCATCAGCTGCCTGGCAAGATCTATGTGACGACAAGCGCGAAGGCAGATATTAAACGGAGCGATATCGTGAGTGTGAAGGGCAAACTCGCGGCAGGCTTTGGCACGTTTCCGGCAGCCGTATACCAAGCTCGGATACTCGATATTAAGCGCCCCGAGCCGGGCGATATTGCCCGGCGGGTACGTGATTGGTTTGCTGATGCGGTTCGTCGGGCGATTCCCGAACCCCAAGCTAGCCTCGGGATAGGGTATATCGTTGGACAGCGCCGGGCGTTGCCGCCGGAACTCGACCAGGCGCTGCAGATTGCGGGCTTGACGCATATCGTGGTGGCGAGCGGATATAATCTAACGATTCTCGTACGGTTTGCTCGACGTAGTTTTGAGAAGGTATCTAAGTATCTGTCGGCGCTTAGTGCCGGTACGATGATCGTCAGTTTTGTGGCTATCACTGGCGCAAGTCCGAGCATGAGCCGAGCCGGACTCGTCGCCGGGCTGAGTTTATTGGCCTGGTATTATGGCCGCACATTTCATCCGATTATTTTGCTCTTTCTCGCGGCCGCCGTGACGCTATTTATCCATCCGAGTTTTGGCTGGAACGACCTAGGCTGGCAATTGAGCTTTGCCGCTTTCGCTGGCGTGATGATCGTAGCCCCACTAGCTCAAGCCTATTTCTTTGGTGACAAGAAGCCTGGTACGGTACGCCAGATACTGGGAGAAACAGTTGCCGCTCAGTTGGTAACATTTCCGATTTTGGTGCTAGCATTTGGGCAGTTCAGTAATGTGGCCGTGCTGGCGAACATTCTGGTGCTTCCGCTTGTGCCGCTGGCTATGCTGCTGACTTTTGGGGCGGGAGTTATGACTTTGCTCGCGCCAGCACTCGCGACCATCGCGGGGCTACCAGCTTCGTGGCTGCTTGGCTATATGACGAGTGTGGCCGAATACCTCGCGGGCTTGCCGTGGGCACAAACCGAGTTGAATGTCACGTCTTGGCATGTAGCAGGGATGTATGTTCTCATCGTGAGCGGTTGTTTGTATGTGTGGTGGAGAACGCGATTTAGCCTGCGGGATTCATCCATCATCGAATAGCACAGTTTTACGAAAGCTGTTGCGAGGTGTTATCATAAGCACTATGAACAGCTTATGGGCAAAGCGTAAAGAACACTATGGGTTCACTATTGTTGAGCTTCTAATTGTCATTGTGGTGATTGGCATTTTAGCCACCATCACAGTCGTGGCGTATAACGGTATTCAGGCACGTTCAAAAACACTGCTACTATCGGTGCTGTCGAGGTGTATACGAAACTGATTAAGCTCTATATTGCAGGCGAGAATTCGTATCCTCTCACAAGTTCTACGTGCCTACAAGTCATTAGTGGTGTATGTAGTGGCCGGAGTGCAGCGATGGATGCCAATCTCAAACTGTACGGTGCATTGCCGAATGATCAGGCTTATACTGACATAACTTACAGTTATTCCGCAGGACGTTCTATCGATGGGGTTACGCCGCCTGTCGTGTTGCTACTACTTTATTCACTGGACGGAACTGACCAAGACTGTGTAGCACCAAATGTCGTTAACCAAACCGGAGCCAATACGTATGTGACCGATACAACTTCTCCTCGGAATACACTTGGTACCACTTCGACTCCCCGAGCCGGCATGACGCGATGCTATGTGTATATACCTGGTCCATAGAAAGCTGTTATAATTGAAATAACACCGATAAGTAACGGAGATTTTCTTATGTCTGGACATAGCAAATGGTCAAAAATCAAGCGCGACAAGGGCGCTAATGATGCTAAACGCGGCGCTATTTTTACGCGCATTGGTAACCAAATCGCGATTGCCGCTCGCGGCGGCACCGACCCGACGATGAACTCAGCGCTGGCGATGGCAATTGAGAAAGCCAAGGCTGCCAACATGCCAAACACCAACGTACAGCGGGCGATTGACCGCGTGAGCGACAAGAACGCAGCGGTGCTTGAGGAAATTACCTATGAAGGCATGGGCCCAGGTGGAGTGGGGATTATCATTGAAACCGCGACCGATAATCGCAACCGCACCTTTCCGGAAGTAAAAAATGCCCTCACGAAAAACGGCGGCCGCGTGGCCGACGCCGGCAGTGTGATGTTTCAGTTTGCGCGCAAAGGCGTGATTCGGGTGGCGGCCAGCGGGGAAGACGCTTTGCTGACGATTCTGGATGCAGGAGCCGAGGATGCGGTGGAGGAAGACGGCGAGATTGTTGTCTACACCGACCAGAAGGAACTCGCCAAAGTCCGCAGTAGTTTAGTCGAGGCCGGACTGACGGTAGAAGATGCCGAGCTACAGTATGTGGCTCATAATCACATCGAAATTAGCGACGAAGAAACCGCTCGAAAAGTCATGAAACTCTTCGATGCACTTGATGATCTCGACGATGTGGTAAATGTACACACTAATGCCGATATCACCGCTGAAGTTGAGTAAGCATAACCAGTTTGATATAATAGAACTCTACACTAAGTGGAGTAGTTGTGAAGCGATCTATTTATTGGATTTTCATCATTGCCCTTCTCATCTCATTTTTACCTGCGCCTGCGCGAGCTACCGACACCGAAGTCATTCAATCAACTTCTCCACATACGACCGAATCAGCTGAAACAGATGAATCAAACCCTGAGGCTGAAACAGCCTCACCGCCGAGTGAAACACCTGAGCTTCCAACAAACGACTCAGCAGTAGCTGAAATCTCCCAGTCACCTTCAACAGAACAAAATATAAATGAACCAGCTCAGGCGTCACCCGCAAATTCCTCGTTACACGAGGGGGTAGTGATTTCACAGGTTCTGACTCGCGGGTCAAGCGGCAATGCGAGCGATGAGTTGATAGAACTTTTTAACAATTCTGACGACGAGATTGATGTGACCGATTGGTGCCTCAAGCGTGCCTCGTCAACAGGGGCCTCCTACATAAAATTGGTGTGTCTGGGCGGTGAGACTGGAGCCAGAGAATCGCGCGTGCTGCTGCCGGCCAGATCATACGTTTTAGCCGTGTCATCAAGCAGCTCGCTTCCGGGTTCTGATGTTCAGTTTGCCTCGGGACTCAGCGATGCAGGCGGACGAGTTGGTTTGTTTAATCAGCTCGACGAACGGCAAGATCTTGTCGCGTGGGGAGCCACGACTAGTGAGTTTGAGACCGCGCCAGTTGCGATATTGCCTCCCTCTGGCTCGCTCCTGCAGAGAAAGAGTCTGAGCGCAGGCGTGTACCAAGATACCGATAACAATCAGGCAGACTTTGAAATAGCCCTGCCGCGCAGCGTCTATGGGTACGGGGCACTACGCGACGATATTGATATGTGCCTTAATCTTGTCGGTTTACAAGCGACCACTCCGACCGGGTGGAGCAGAGATACTATATCAGGCAACTGTACAGACGTCCCCGTTAATATGTGCGGCGGTCTGGTGATATCGGAGATCGGGGCGAATCGGAGCAGTCAATTTATCGAACTGTTTAATAGTAGCGAGTATCCGCTAAACATAACGGGCTGCCGGCTGCAGACAAATCGCAGTAGTGCACAGCATATTCTCCCAGATCAGATTATAGCTGCCCATAATTATATCGTCATTACTATCGCCGATACCGATCTGAGTCTGACTAAAACGACGACTGGAATCGTCTATTTATTATCGTCAGATGGGGCAGCCGAGCTTCAGACGGTGTCGTATGCTGATCTTGATGAAGAGACTTCATGGGCATGGTACGGCGGGAGCGACTGGCGGCAAACCTACGTAGTAACACCTGGGAATATCAATCAATACCAGCAATATGCCAGTTGTGAGGTTGGGTATGAGCGTAACCATGAGAGTGGTCGGTGTAACAAAATAGGCGTTGCCACAAATCTGATGCCATGTAAAGAAGGCCAATATCGTAGCGAGGAAACCAACCGCTGTCGGTCGATTGCATCGGTCGCCGCCAGTGTGTTAAAACCATGCGGGGATGACCAATTTCGAAACCCATTGACCAACCGTTGCAAGAAAATTGCCAGCGCCGATGATCTAGCAGATTGCGGAGAAGGCCGTGAACGCAACCCAGAAACCAATCGGTGTCGAAATGTGGTGCAGAGTGATGTGCCTGCCGCGGCGTTTGCAGTGAAGCCAATCAAAGATAGCGCCAGTGCCTTCGCGGGCTGGTGGGCATTGGGTGGTGTCGGGACATTAGCACTCGGCTATGCTGGCTGGGAATGGCGAAAAGAGCTACGTAATTTGATTCAAAAAGCAACGGCGTTTTTAAGTCCTAAATCGTAGCTGCGGTTTTTCGCGCTAGCTGCGTGGAACGCATACTGACAAAACGATAGGCTAAACTAAAGACTACAAGATAAGCCGTCAGCTCAAGGCAGCGCATACCAAGCGGCATCTGAATTAACAGGATAACACCAAGCGTGATACCGAGGCCAGTCACAAAAAGGTTGGTTCGGCGTGCTAGAAAAGGTGTTGCTCGTGAGAACAAGGCCATTATGACCATCGTAACGGTTGCTAGAAGCGAGAGGCTGAGGGTAATAACGTGGATGGTAAGCAGTAGACTATTCATATCCATATTATATCGCTTATGTCTTTGAAATGCTACGATGAGGACCTAAGCTTTAACCTGAATCACTCAGAGCTAGATAATGTGATAATCTTAAATATCTTACGCTGGTAACCGTCGTTATCTGGAAATAAGTCGACGATTGCTATCGAATCAATGACAACATTTTCTTGCGGCTTTAGAGTGGCACTTTTTTGATCAGTTGCATGGGCTCCGTAACCATCTCCTTCGTACTGAGGTTCATTAAACACAGCGCCTAAAGACAGCAGCGTGCCATAGATAGAGGTGTATAAACTCATAAGATCATCAGACATATTTATCTTCATGACGCCAACGTCCTTATTGGGTCCAAACCAATCTTTTTGGTCAGAGGTGACATGAATGGCTTGTTGGTCGCGCAGTGAATTCGTTAGCTCCTGAGCTAAATCTGCACCTTTGAGGTCTACTGCAAACACGCCCGCGAGTGTAATGTGCAGCGGGAAGCCGGTATAGTGAAAAACATCTCCCTCTGTGACTTTTTCGAGCGGGGCTATCACTGCCCACTTTTGTGTAAGCTTTTGCATATAACTAGTCTATCAGTTAATCTCGATGTACAACGGAAAGTGACACACCATCTTGTATACTAAGTAGCATGAGAATCATCGGTATCGACCCGGGAACAGGTATTTTGGGCTTTGGGGTAATTGATGTGATAAAAGGCAAAACGACGATGGTTACGGCAGGAGTCGTGACGACGCCGGCGCATACGCCGCTGGATGAACGGCTAGAAGAGATTTACGATAGTCTGATGGAGATTATTGCCGAGACCAAACCCAGCGTGATGTCGATCGAGAAGCTATTTTTTGCCCGCAACGTGACCACGGCTATGAGTGTGTCGCACGCCCGAGGCGTGGCGATGCTGGCTGGTAAAAAAAGCAAGCTGGAACTTGCCGAGTACACGCCGCTACAGATCAAACAAACCCTCACAGGCTATGGTAAGGCTGATAAGAAACAGGTGCAGGAGATGGTACGCATTCACCTGAGGCTCACCGAAGTTCCCAAGCCCGATGACTGTGCCGACGCCTTGGCGACGGCGATTACCTACAGCCTGATGAGCCGATAAAATGGTATACTATAGAGCATATGGTCCGTCAAGGCAGATACAGTAAACGCAAGTCACCGCTCTTTCGCGCCCAGTGGGCCGTGAAGCGTCGTTGGCGCTGGTTCAAGAAATTATCTAAGCCAAAAAAGGTACTACTGCTTGGTGGTCCGCTGCTGGCTTTTCTGATTATTACCCCGGTGATTACCTACGCCTACTACTACAATGATATCGCCGATCAAGACCGGCTGATGAACCGAAATAACACCGGCATTGTCTTAAAAGATAAAAACGGTACGGTTTTTTATAGTCTGGGGACAGCCAAGCACCGCGAATTGATGGGTCTGGACCAAATATCTGATGAGACCGAGCACGCGCTGGTGGCCTCGGAAGACAAAGATTTTTATGAGCATGGCGGTTTCTCGCTGATTCGTATCGCCGGATCGGTGTACGCCAACATTTTGGCCGGTGATGCGACGGCGTATGGTGGCTCGACGCTCACCCAACAGCTGGCTAAAATGACGCTGCTGTCGAGCAACAAAAACTTCCTGCGTAAATACCAAGAACTCACCATCGCAACAGCCATCGAACAACGTTACTCCAAAGATGAAATTCTGGCTATGTATCTCAACTCGGCATATTTTGGCAACAACTCATTTGGTATTGAGGAAGCGGCGGAAAATTACTACGGCAAGAAGGCGAGCGACTTGACGCTGGCCGAAAGTAGCATGCTCATTGGCGTCCTACCTGCCCCGAGCGCCTATTCGCCAGTTGAGGGCAATCCAACCTATGCCAAGCAGCGACAGGCCACAGTGCTGACGCGCATGGTCAATAATGGCTACATTACCCAGGCCCAAAAAGATGCCGCTATCGCCACCGAGCTCGCTTACCGGCCGGCACAAGGTATCGATAACGCCGCACCGCACTTTACTGAAATGGTGCTGTCTGAACTCTATAAAAAATACGGTGAGGAGACAGTGAAACGATCTGGGTATCAGGTGACCACCACGCTTGATCTGACGCTGCAAAACGCGGCTGTCGCGGGAGTTGATAGTAACATCGCCCATATTCAGGCCAATGGTGGCTCGAATGCGAGTGTCGTGGCGGTTGATCCGGCTACGGGCGAAGTCCGCGCGCTGCTGGGAAGTGCTGACTATAACAATGAGCAATTCGGCAAGGTTAATATGGCCACCAGTAAACGTCAGCCCGGCTCAAGTTTTAAGCCGCTGTATTATTCTAAGGCGCTGGCGGATGGCGACATCACCCCCGCGACGATACTAAAAGACGAAGAGACCGACTTTAATGGCTACAAGCCGCAAAATGCAACTCGGCGTTTCTATGGCAATGTTACGGTCCGAAAAGCGCTGGATTGGTCGCTCAACATTCCGGCAGTGAAGGTGATGCAACGAGTGGGTATTAGCTCTGCGCTCGACCAAGCCAAGGCGTATGGTATCACCACGCTGGGCTCGGCTAGTAACTATGGACTGTCGCTGGCGCTGGGAGCTGGTGAAATACCGCTCACTGAAATGACTAACGCCTATGCCACGCTGGCGGACGCGGGCCAGCATCATTCGCTCGTCATGATCGGCTCGATTCAAGATAAATTCGATAAGACGATTTATACGCAGGCAGAGAAGCCAACCCAAGCCATTAGTGCCGAAGGTGCGTACCTGACTTCAAATATTTTATCTGACAACGCCACGCGCGGTAGTTTCTTCGGGAGCTCGCTCAATGTCGTGGGGACTGACGGCAGGATCAAATCGGTGGCTGTCAAAACTGGTACAACCGATGATTCGCGCGACGCCTGGACGATTGGTTACACACCCCAAATTGCCGTTGGTGTCTGGGTCGGCAACAACGATAACACGACAATGGCGAGCGGTGGGGCAGACATGGCCGGGCCAATCTGGCGCTCCATCATGAAGACAGCTGTCGGCTCCTCCGAGCCAGCCTTCGAGCAACCAGCTGGTGTCGTGAAGGCCACCGTTTGTACGACGGCTGGCAAAGTAACTGATGTATTTTTGGCGGGCAATGTGCCACCAAGTACGTGTTCGACCGAATCCTCCGCACCCGCGGTGAAGCAACCTGAAAAGGAAGAGGAAACAACCACTACGCCATCATCAACCACGCCATCGACGACGCCGAGTACGTCCACCCAACCACCGACCACAGGAGGCACGGGCACAACGCCGCCCGGTACGGGGAATGACAACGGCAATGGTTCAGGATCCGGCAGTGGCTCTGGGTCAGGCGGTACCACGCCAATCGTTCCCACTACACCGTAGCTAGAGAGCTGGTATCTCTTTTTCCGACTACTGATATAATTTTGCTATGCAAAATTGCAACCCTGCTTTGCTCGAATAAGAAACCAGTTTCTTATTACTCGCTTCATTGGGTTATAATGAAACCAGTATGATTGCACACATTGCCGGGGTAGTGGCCGAAAAATTTGGAAATAGTATTATCGTCGACGTTCACGGTATTGGCTATGAGGTACAAGTGCCGCTCGGTGATTATGAGCATGCGGTTCTGCAGGAAGAGGTGAAATTTTATACCTACCATCATATCCGGGAACAGTCGCAGGACTTATTTGGCTTTTCCAGCCTGGCTGCCAAGAAATTATTTGAGCTCCTTATCACCGTGCAGGGTGTTGGCCCGAAGGCAGCGCTCGCGATCTTAAGTCTTGCCGATAGTGAAACAGTGCGTAACTCCATTGCAAATAGCGACGCAGCCTTCATCGCACGAGCGAGCGGGGTGGGTAAGAAAACAGCCGAACGTGTGACGGTTGACCTATCGGATAAAGTCGGGCTGGCGCTGCGCACCAACAACGATACCTTTGGCAATTCGAGCGTGATTGCCGGCAACGATGAAGCGCTTGAGGCGCTGATGGCGCTAGGCTACAACCTCAACGACGCCACCAAGGCGCTTGAGGGTATTTCGACCGATCTATCAACCGCCGAGCGCGTAACCCAGGCCTTGAAAGGTTAATCCATGGCAGTCGAAAGAATCGTTAATACCAGCATACCCGATGATGATACCAACGAGCAGCTGATTGAAGTGACGCTCCGTCCGCAGACCTTTGATGATTATGTGGGGCAGGCACGACTGAAGAAAAATATTAAGCTGGCAATTGACGCCGCCAAAAAACGCGGCGAGCCGATTGACCACGTGCTGCTGTATGGCCCGCCGGGTCTGGGCAAAACCACGATGGCGAGTGTGATCGCTAATGAAATGGGAACCAATATCCGTGTGACGGCTGGGCCAGCAATCGAGCGGGCCGGGGATCTGGCGAGTATTCTGACCAACCTTGCTGATGGCGACATTCTGTTTATCGACGAGATTCATCGCCTCAGCCGAACGGTTGAGGAGGTGCTCTATAGCGCCATGGAAGATTTCAAACTCGATATTGTGATTGGTAAAGGCCCGGCAGCGCGTAGCGTACGCTTGGATCTGCCGAAGTTTACCGTTATCGGTGCCACCACCCGGACTGGTAGCCTGGCGGCACCACTGCGCGACCGTTTCGGGCATATTCATCGGCTGGAATTTTACACACCGGACGAAATCTCTAAGATTATTCTGCGGGCGGCGCGGATCCTCGAGACCGATATAAAAGCCGTCTCGGCGGATCTGCTAGCGACGCGCGCTCGTCTAACACCGCGTATTGCCAATCGTCTCTTAAAACGCGTGCGCGACTACGCCGACGTCAATGGCGACGGCATTATCGACCTCGTAACAACCACCAAAGCTCTCGAGCTGCTGGAGATCGATGAACTCGGGCTTGATGCCGCTGATCGCAACCTTCTCACACGCATCATCGATGCCTATGGTGATAACCCTGTGGGGCTCAATACGATCGCGGCTCTAACCGGTGATGAGATGACCACCATCGAAGATTTCTACGAGCCGTACTTACTGCAAATCGGCTTTATCGAACGAACGCCCCGCGGCCGCCGGGTAACTCAGCGTGCCTATCGTCACTTAGGTAAGCCAATCACGGGCGATAGCCAGCAAAAATTAGTGTAAGTTGGTATAATAGTGGGTACTATATGAACAATGACCAAACCCACGACGATCTTAGTAAGCCAGTGGCCTACGCTGCCGACGGCCGGCCGCTCTATGCGCATCCACCAACGCCGCCAATTTCACCACTTCAGGCTCCCGAGCTTAAGACTACGCAACCCTCACATGTTACTCAGGCGCTAGCCTCTGCTGATGGCCAAAACTTCGACCCACGGACCCGGGTGCAGTACGCTAATGAACCTGGTGTGCATCATGTCATTCGGCCGATGGAACCCTCAGCCCTCGCCCTGAGCGACGAAGTACAGCAAAAAGCCGAAGATTCGCGGCGGAAATATCCAGCTCTTAACCTCAGTGAGGGCGAGTATGTTATATTGGCCGTGCGGCGCCATCCGATTGGGCTGAGCGCCCCGGTTGGTAGTACGCTACTTGCGCTGATCCTTTTATTCGGTCTTACATCAATCTATGGCGGGATAGCCAGCACAAACCCAGATATGCCAGCGGCGGGTGACGTGAGCCTAATCGCCATCTTACTTGCGCTACTCGTAACCATATTTGGCTACTTTGCGACCTGGATATATATTCAGAATAAATTTTTCCTCACAAACGAAAGTGTTGTCCAAGAAATCCAACACTCGCTATTCTCGAAACGTGAACAGACTGTCAGCCTTGGGAGTATTGAGGATGCCAGTTTTCACCAGACCAATTTTATCCAGACTCTATTCGACTACGGCACGATCCGGCTTTCGACCGAGGGTGATGAAACAACCTACCGTTTCCATTACGTTAGTCAGCCGAAACAACAGGTGGCCACGCTCAATAACGCGATCGAGGCCTTCAAAAACGGCCGTCCGGTTGATGACGATATAAACTAGAAACTAATTATTACGGCTTTTCTTGACGTAATCGGCTTCAGCTTCGAGGTCAGCTCGCAGCGTGTAACTTTTGCATTTGCTGTCGGTACAATTGGTGGGTTCGTAACGGTATTCAGATTGCACAGGAATTTCTTCATCATTGATCTTCTCGGTTGTCTGACCCAGTTTGATACCATTTGGATCGGTAAATAACTTGCTATCTAACGTTGTGAGGTTCTTGTCGTTAATCTCGGCAGGGTAGTAGCCGTTTTGTTTGTAAAAACTCTCCTCGAGCCCGTAGTATATGGCATTGATGGCGGTTTTTCGTGTCTCATCGCGGCCGGCAACTTCGAGATTGTTCTTTTGGACGAAAAACAAAATGCCCGCAAAGATCAAAAAGACAATCACGACGACTAGTTCAATAACGGTAAACCCACGTTGTTTCATTAGGATCATTATACCACGACGAGGTGAGAGTGTGACAAGCGAGCTTTACTTTTCTCTCGCTTCCTCGTGTTATAATAGTTGTAAGATTAAGAGAGGGAGAATATGGCAAAAAAGGCAGAAAAACCGGCAGTTTCGCGTACCAATCCAGACAACGAAGGTAAATTAAAGGCACTGGGTCTGGCGATGGATCAAATCACCAAGCAATTTGGCGATGGTTCAATTCGCCGACTTGGCGATACCCAACGCGTCGATGTGGAACTTATCTCAAGTGGGGCTCTGAGCGTGGACTTGGCGCTTGGCGGCGGCTATCCAAAAGGTCGCATCATTGAGGTATATGGACCAGAGAGCTCTGGTAAAACCACGCTGTCACTGCATGCTATCGCGGAAGTCCAAAAACTCGGTGGTACGGCGGCCTTTATTGACGCCGAGCACGCGCTGGATCCAGCCTATGCCCGCCGCCTCGGTGTCGACACCGACAACCTTCTGGTTTCACAGCCAGATAATGGTGAGCAAGCCCTTGAAATTGCTGAGACGCTGGTTCGCTCCAGTGCGGTCGACCTGGTAGTAGTGGACTCAGTGGCAGCCCTCGTGCCGCAGGCCGAAATCGACGGCGACATGGGCGATAGCCATATGGGTCTCCAAGCCCGTCTGATGAGCCAGGCCCTGCGTAAGTTGACAGGTATTATCAACAAAAGCAAGACGACCGTCATCTTTATCAACCAAATCCGTATGAAGATCGGGGTGATGTTTGGTAACCCCGAGACCACGACTGGTGGCAATGCGCTGAAATTCTACGCCTCGGTGCGTATCGATATCCGCCGTACCGGCCAGATCAAGGTGGGCGAAGAAATCGTCGGCAACCGCACCAAGGTGAAAGTGGTCAAGAACAAAATTGCGCCGCCATTTAGAATCGCTGAATTTGACATCATGTACAACGAAGGTATTTCGAAGACCGGTGACGTGCTTGACCTGGCTGTCGAACACGGTATCGTCGGTAAATCCGGCGCCTGGTTTGACTATAACGACGGCAAGATTGGCCAAGGCCGTGAAGCCGTGAAAGTGTACCTCAAAGAAAATCCAAAAGTGCTCGAAGAAATCGAAAAGAAAGTCCGCGCTAAGGTTGTTGAAGAAGCAGTATAGGTCCTTATGAAGCGTGCTGTTATCTTGCATGGAACCGACGGCAATCCAGGAATAAACTGGCTTCCATGGGCTAAATCACAGCTTGAGGCGCGTGGATATGATGTGTGGGTGCCCCTTCTGCCGGAAAACCATACCCCGAATCGTTTTGTGTATGAGGATTATATTCAAAAATCGACGTGGGATTTTACGGACAATATTATAATAGGGCATTCCTCAGGAGCAACGACACTGCTAAATCTTTTATCTACCCCATGGTTTCCGAAGATAGATAAAGCTATACTTGTGGGCACATTCTTAAATGAAAAATTGCTACCAGCAGCATCGTGGTATGAGCCTGGCCAGTTTGATAATTTATTCGCTAAAAATGCCTACGATATAGGATTACTGAAAAGCAAGGTAAAAGAGTTTTATTTTATTCATGGTAACGATGATCCATATTGTGACGTGAATGATACCAGAACGCTTTGCAGTGAACTGGGAGGGCGGTTTGTACTTGTTCCTGGCGGGCTACACTTATCTAGCAATCGCAAAGAATTGCCCGAGCTGCTCGGAGCTTTATAAGGCATTCTATATGAAAATCACTGATATTTCTCTTCAGACTAGAGACAAAAACCGCGTCAATGTCTCGGTTGACGGTACGTATCGCTTTTCACTTGACGTTTATCAGCTTGGTGATTTGGGCATTAAGGTCGGCAAAGAATATAGCGACGAGGAGCTCACGGCGCTTGAAACCGAAAGTCAGTTCGGCAAGCTCTACGCCCGCACGCTCGAATACTGTCTGATGCGGCCGCATAGCGCCAAGGAAGTCCGTGATTATTTGTATCGTAAAACCCGTACCGTGAAGCTGCGTAGTAAGAAAACCGGTGAGCTGTATGACAAACCAGGTGTCAGCCAGGAAGTCACCGTGCGGGTACTCGATAGACTGACCGAAAAAGGCTACATTGATGATGAAAAGTTTACCCGCTATTGGGTGGATAACCGCAGCCTTACTAAAGGCGTGAGTAAACGCAAACTGATAGCTGAATTACGATCTAAAGGTGTGGAGGTGTCTATTATTGAGAAATTCCTCGCCGAGTCAGAGCGTACCGATGACGACGAGATCAAGAAAATTATTGCCAAAAAACGCAGCCGCTACCCTGATGAACAAAAACTCATGCTGTACTTAGCACGGCAAGGCTTTAGCTTTGACGATATCAAAGCGGCCTTAGCGGCCGACGACTAATCTTTATCGGCTCGGATAGCTTCGGGTTGGGCACTGCCTGGCTGGCGGAAGGGGTTGGCGTAGGCTCTGACAGCATGAGGGATCGGGTCTTTGGCTTCAGTGGAGGCCGACTTCACCGTAATTGTTGTATCGTTGATTTCGATAATCTGTGAGCGGTGGATCAGAAGCTCGCTATCACCGAGACTTTTTAGGAGCGGGCGGCGGACGGTTAACTGTTGAATCACGAAACCACCCATTTCGACGGAATAATCTTCAACTTTGCCGAGTTTGTGCTTTTTGTCATCGACGACCGCTAGTCCAACCAGAGGGAATTGTAGATCGTAGGTTTCTTTGAGCTTAATAACATCATCGACGCCAATAAATTCATCACTGGAATCAACGATCATACCGATATCACTCAGTTCTCGCACGTCGGCGATGCGAAGGAGCGAAGGATGTTGGTCGAGAAGCTGGCCCTCGAGCTCGTAGGCAACGATAGTGAGGGTGCGCGGGTCGATGACCGGCATCTTGGTCCGCGCGAGTTCGGCACCCGTCTGCAGGCTCATGACGGCGGTGTGAAGAAGTTGTGATCCTAGGATGAGCATAGTTTAAGTATAAACGCTATCGAAACGATTGGCTAGCACTATTAGAACGGCGACACACGCCCGGACACTGGCAGCTTCTGCGTTTCTTGGCTGGATTGTTTCAGATCTCGGAGTCGATCGATCGTGTCTTTATCAAAGCTGGTGTCGCTTGTTTGCGGAGTATAGCCATTGGACTCGTCGGATAATTGAATGGCCGAGTAGAGCATCAGCACACCGATACAGAGGCTGCCGATAATGAATACGAAAAACAGAAGGAAATGATAGCGCTTTAGGAATGAAGCAATGCTGTTTGTGAGTGGAGAGAGGTCCAATTTCATCATAATTCCTTACTGTATGTACATTTCTATGGTTAAGGGGGCAATCGAAGCACCACTGCTTGACACATCGATGCCTTGGATCTTCATCTTAGGCAGGTGCTGTTCGATATCGTAGGTGAATTGCAGGAACTGCAGGTAGCTTGGGCTCGTGAAGGTGACCGAGAGAGCGATAGTCTTTCCTCCACTAGCGACCGGGGCTGGGGTAGTCGGGGTTGCGGTTGCCCCTGGCGTAGCACCGGAACTTGCGTCAGTTGACGCTCCGTAGTTAAAACTCGTCACTTGGATACTGTTCCGTGCGGCAATCTCTTTTATCTCATCGACGACCTGGAATTCTGGGAATTGGCTGGTAGATTTTAATAAGCCCACTTTTTCAAGCACGTCTTTATTAGCTTCAAGCTCTTTTTGCGTTTTGACCAGCGCTTGAATGTTCCCATTGCTGGCAGTGGCGTCGGCTTTTTTATGACTGACGTCGACAGCGTACTCTTTTAGTCGGTCAACAGCGTAGGTGAATAAACCCGCCCCGCCTACGGCAGCCACAAGCAGTAGGATCAGAAAGACCGTCCTCAGCGTACTTGCGTTCAATGTGCGTTTCTTTTTACTCATTTTGCGGCCTCTTTACTCATCGTGACGGTCAGCTCCATAATATATGGGTAAGTGCCCGATCCGATACTGATCTTGCCTTTGGTTACATTAGAAAACAGGGGTGAGTTCTTGAAGTTATTAATAAGTGCCAGCGCAGCCTCTTCACCAGATATATTAACATTCATGACGAGCGGAGTTGAAAAGCTTTGTTCATTAAGTTTGAGCTCGGTAAGGGTAGTTCCTTCTGGTAGTAATTTAGAGATGGCGAGGGCTGCTTTGGCGTAGCTAATTTGTCCGTCGAGGATGCTTTTTGAATTACTCAGCTCTGCACGGAACTGATCGGCCTTGGTTTTAATCTCGGCATATGAGCCCTCACGTGTATTGTTCTCGAGGATAGATGCCTCGGCCGTTTGCTTGATATTGACGAGGTAAAAGCTCGCTAGAACAGTAGCCGCGACGAGAAAGGCGACGCCGGCAACCAACATCAGGTTATAGCGAAGCAGAACGACATTCATGCGAGCCGCACGGATCTGCTTCTTCTCTTCGGCGGGCAGAAGGTTAATCATTTCCAGATTCTCCCTGGTGTCACGCTGGCAAGGCCAGCCACGGTAATATAGCGCGGTCGGAATTGTTTAGCTGGCTGCGGTAATTTGCCAAAATCAAGTTTTTGCCAAGGACTCGCGACGCGGGCCGGCATGACCAGTTCATTGGTGAAGTAATCCCCAATTCCTGGTACGTTGCTACCGCCACCGACAATCAATACCTGTTCGAGCTTGCGTTCGTCGGTGATGCGTTCGTTGTAGTAGCGAATAACCTTGCGGGTTTCCGCTAGGATGCGATCAAGGTTTGGCTTGAGGGCGGTTTGGATCTTGAGCTGGCGGGGCCCGGCACTCAAGCCGTTCAACACCTTTAATTGGTGGGCATTCTCCAGAGGAACATTAAGCTTTTTAGCAATCGAGAGCGTGAAGGTGTTACCGCCCACGCCGAGACCGCCGGTGACGCGGATTGCCCCATCGAGTACGGCAATATCGGTGCTGGCCGGTCCGATGTCGACGATGACGGTAGGTAGATGGCCTTCCTCGGTGGTTTCAAGCACGCGTGCGACGGCACTCACACCAGGTTCGATCATGACGACGTCGAGACCGGCGTGCTTGGCCGCTAGCATACAGCTATTTACCAGGCTTTGAGGGATGGCTGTCATCAGTACCGTGAGCTCCTGCTTGGTGCGCTGGATAATTTCGTAATCGACGTATAGGAGGGTCATGGGAATAGGAATGTATTGGTCAACCTCGATCTCAACGGCATCTTTGAGCGTCTTTTCGGCTGACGCCGGGATAGTGAAGGTACGGGAAAATGTCCGGCCAGTGGGGACGCCGAGAACCGTTTGTGTACTAGGGAGTGACCCGACGAGGTTATGGCTAAGCAGTTGTTGAAGGTTCTCTGTGAGGTATGAGCTTTCGTCGTCGAGCGACTCCTGGACTTTGACGGGGTCAAGATCGATCGAACCATAGCCTGTGACCAGCCATTTCTTAGGGTTAACGGCCATGACTTTAATCCCAGTCTGGCTGATATCAAGTCCGATGATTGGTTTGTCTTTATAAAATAGTCTTGCCATTGATGCCCACTAGTATAATTCTTCTTGTCATTATAGCATGAGCGTCATAGAGATGAATACGTTTTTACTACTTGATATTTTGGGACAAGCTGGCAATCGGTCCCATGACACTGGCCGCAATCAGCCCGACCATACTTCCCATCAAAACGATCATGACCGGTTCGATAATAGCGCTGAGCCCGTCGATCGCTACATCGACTTCTTCCTCGTAAAAATCAGCTACTTTCACCAGTACGGTATCGGTTTGTCCGGTTTCTTCACCAACAGAGAGCATCTGGGCGACGATGGCCGGAAAGAGGTCTTCATATGATTCAATCACTTCAGAGAGCTGCTTGCCGCCCTTGACTTGCTCTGCCGCCTCAAGCAGCGCTTCTTCGTAGACAACATTACCAATCGCGTGCCCCGTGACATTCAAAGCTTCCAGGACGGCCACACCGGCTCCCATAAGCGCCGAGAAAGTTCGCGCAAACCGGGCTACGGCCACTTTACGGATAATCGTTTTGACGGCTGGCACCTTGAGAACGAGATGATGAAGCTGTGACTTGCCCCGCGGTGTCTTGATGTAGCGCAGGAGCAGGAATATACCACCAGCGATCGCCGGCAGGATAATGAACCAGTAACTAATCAGCGCAGCGCTGATACCCAACATAATCTGGGTCAGAAGCGGAAGTTGGGCATCTGGGCCACCCAGATCTTTGAGAATCTTACCGATCTGGGGAATAACAAACAGCATAAGGCCGAAAAAGGCGATAATCATGATGACGACCAAGACTGAAGGGTAGGCCATGGCACTTTTAATTTTTTTGCGGATAGTCGCATTTTTCTCTTGCTGGAGCGCGAGGCGTTTGAGAATTTCATCCAAAATACCCGCTGCCTCTCCAGCTCGTACCATGTTGACATAGACATCGCTAAACGTGTTGGGGTATTTGGCAAGGGCATTGCCAAAGGGTGCACCCGCCTCGACGTCCTTGATGAGCCCTTCAAGTATTTTCTTCAGAGCCATGCTTTCGGTGTGTTTGGCCAGCGACGTTAAACCCCGCACAAGCGGAACGCCGGCGCTAATCATGGTGCTCAGTTGGCGTGTAAAAATAACCAACTCGCTCGTTTTGACTTTGCTGCCACCGAGGAGATTCTTAAAATTAATCCCGCTGCGGCCTGAGACCTCTTTCACGCTGATGGGGCGAAGCTCTTGCTTCGTCAGCGCAGCTAAAGCGGCGGCGCGATCGGTGGTATCAAGCGTCCCGTTTAACGTTTTCCCTTGGCTATTGGTCGCAATATATTTAAAGTTTGCCATATTATTCTCTGGTTACCTTCAGAACTTCTTCAATCGTCGTACTACCCCGGATTGCCTTGATAAGTCCGTCGGTCTGCATGGTTTCCATACCTTCGGCCACAGCTTGGGCCTGAATTTCTGTGCTCGTCGCGTTGGCGGTAATCAACTTTTGAATGGGGAGGGTATTACTGAGTACTTCATAAATACCGATTCGCCCGCGGTATCCGGTGTGGCTACATTCCTCGCAGCCCTCGGGATTTGCCTTCCACAGTATATTAATAGTCTGTTCGGTTGTGCCTGTCGGCACATCAGCTCCAATGTGCTGCTCGATTGCTTGAAGTTCGAGGTCGTGGATATGGCTGAAATTCTCGCCCTCCTTGAGGTAAAAGAGGTGTGTAATAGCCTTAATTTCTTCCGCCGAAGGAGCGTATTGCTGGCGACAAATGGTGCAGAGGCGGCGCACCAGACGTTGACCCACTACTGCCTTGACGGTACTGGCGATCAAAAATGGCTCAATCTCCATGTCGAGCAAACGCGGCAAGCTGGTCGCAGCGTTATTGGTGTGCAGGGTCGAGAAGACCAGGTGACCGGTCAGGGCGGCTTGCACGGCTAGGTTAGCTGTCTCACCATCACGAATCTCCCCAACCATGATAATATTTGGGTCTTGACGCAGTAGTGACCGAAGACCTGAAGCAAAGGTCATGCCGGCCTTACTATTGGTTTGGGTTTGATTGACCCCCGGGATCTTATATTCGACCGGGTCTTCAATCGTCGAGATGTTGACATCGGGTGTATTCATACGCGAAAGAATACTAAAGAGACTCGTCGACTTACCAGAGCCAGTTGGCCCGGTGATAAGTACCATGCCGTTTGGCTCGGTTAGGGCCGCGTTGATGACATCAAGCGAGTGTCCCCAGTAGCCAAGCTCGGGTAGAGTGAGAGCTTGGGTGCTTTCGTTCAAAATACGCATGACCACTTTCTCTCCATCGGTCACGGGCAGCGTGCTGACACGAAAGGCAAATTGCCGGCCCGATAAGCGAATCTTGAACCGGCCATCCTGTGAGACGCGCCGTTCGTCAATTTTGAGATTGGCCAAAATCTTGATGCGGCTTACCAGGGCACCGAGCACGTTCTTCGGGAGTTGGTTGACCTCTTTTAACACGCCATCGATACGGTACCGGACTTGCACAAAGTTTTCGCGGGGTTCGATGTGAATATCGCTGGCTTCGCTCTTGATAGCGTATTCCAGCAGCAGGTTAACAGTCTGGGCGATTGGGGAGTCTTCGGCCACGTCTTCTTCGCTGACGGTCTGGTTGGCGCCATCATCTTCCCGTTGGATATCGATAACTTCGTTGAGTTCCTTATTTACATCACCACGGTAATTTTCCAGACAAGCGAGGATATTTTCGTGGGTGGCAATGGAGACCTCGGTATTTTCGCCAATTTCCTTTTGGATAAAGTCAAGAGCCTGCACGTCATCGGGGTCGTCCATGGCGAGATGAATCGTACCGTCTTCGTCAATTTTATAGATAACGGTATTATATTGCCGGGCAATGCGCTCTGGAATCTTTTCCAGAACATCGTGTGTAATACTATTGGGGTCTATGGTGACAAACGGGATGCCCGCATACTCGGCGAACGCTTTGGTGAGCGTTTCCTCGTCCATGAGCTTTTGCTGGATAACTTCATCTTGCAGGGGACGCCTTGAACGAGCGCTCTCATTTCTAAGGGCGGTAATTTGCTCTGGAGTAGCCACACCACTGCGCTCGAGCAATTTCTCCATAGTAATATCAGAAATACGCATACTGCTTACGCTCTACTATAAATGACTTACGCAAAAACTACCAGATGGTATACTGAAAAGGATGATTATAGAGGTCCAAAATGAAGCTATGACCAAGCGTGTCGGGGAGCAACTTGCTTCGCTTTTAAAGGGCGGGGAAGTGATTGAGCTGATTGGTGATGTGGGGGCAGGTAAGACAACCTTTACTAAAGGTTTGGCTGCCGGTTTGGGCGTGAGCGAAGACGTCCAGAGCCCAAGCTTTACGATTAGTCGCGTGTATGATCTGCCGCGAGGTCTCAGGCTCGCTCACTACGACTTTTATCGCCTGCAGGATGCTGGTATTATGTCTCATGAAATTAATGAAGCGATGCACGATCCGCGGACGATCACCATTATCGAATGGGCTCAGGCTGTTGACCATGTCCTGCCGCGTGATCGCTTGCAGATAACGATTACGGCGTCGTCTATCGACCAAAGGCGACTTGAGTTGATTCCGCAGGGTGCCCGCTACGAAACTCTTGTGGAGGCAATGGTATGATTGTGCTCCTCGATACGTCGACGCCTGTTTGCAAGTTAACCTTGGTTGACGGGGAGCAGCGTTTCCACACAGAATGGGAGGCCGACCGCAACCTCGCCAAAGGCCTGCTCGGCTTTTTGCAGAATGCACTAGATGAACATAGTAAAACGTGGCACGATATCTCTGGTCTCGGGGTCTTTCAGGGTCCGGGTAGCTTTACGGGCCTTCGCATCGGCATGACAGTGTTCAATACCATGGCCGACAGCTTGGCGATCCCGATCGTCGCCGCGCAAGGTGAGAATTGGCAGGGAAATGCAGTATCTCGACTTCACAATGGTGAAAATGATCACCTTGCCCTGCCCTTCTACGGCGGCGAGGCAAACATCACCAAGCCCCGCAAGTGATGCTATAATAACCACATGAAACCGTGGGCAAAACAAAAAGGTTTTACAATTGTCGAACTTCTTATTGTGATTGTCGTGATTGGGATTTTGGCAGCGATTACCATCGTAGCTTACAATGGCATCCAGCAACGCGGCAGAGACGCGCAGCGTAAAAGTGACATCTCAACAATGGCAAAAGCGTTAGAGCTGTACTATATAGATAAAGGCTCTTACCCTCCTGGTAGTGGCTCTACATCAATCAATAGCGGATGGAGCACTACTGCTGATGCCAGCTGGGCAAACCTTGCAATTGCACTTCAAGACTATATAAAACCTCTTCCGAGGGATCCTATAAGTAAACAAATGGGTGTAGGTGCTTTTCCATGGAACGACCCACAGGGATATAATTATTCCTATGTAGCAACTTCTGCTTATTGCGGCGTTACACCGAACACGCAGCCACCCCAAATGTATCTCATAGTCTATAAATATGAAGTTAACGGTCAAGAAGATAAGACAGTCGGTAACTGTCCGTCAAACTCGTTGCTTTACAGCGGGAGCAACTATCGTGTCATAAAAGGGACATAACACCAATCTTGCCCAGATGGATAAAAAGGCGCTACAATATAAGTAGTCTATCGAGACTGAATTAAGATATATTATTTGAAACATTCGATCCACTTTTGATATTACCTATAATGCCAAGACGAACACTTGGCAGAAGTGGCTCGAGGAAGGAATCCAATATGATAGAGGGAATTATTGCCGCTGTGATCGGTGTCTTAGCTGGTGCCGGTGGAACAGTGGTGTATGGCCGCCAGCAGCAAGCCAGTGGCAAGCATAAAGCCGAAAAAGAACTGGCATCGGCCCAGCGAAAAGCTAGTGAAATTGTCTTGAAGGCCAAAGACGAAGCCCTAGCGCTCGAAAACGAACGCCGCCGGGAGTGGAAGAAAACCGAAGACCGTCTAGCCGACCGCGAGACATCACTTGATCGCAAAATGGATGAGCTCGATAAGCGAGCCGAGAAACTGCGCAAGCAAGAAGATGAAGTGGAGGAGCTCAAATCTGAGATCCGTGAAATTCGCTCGAAGCAACAGGAGAAGCTAGAGAAAATTGCCAAGCTCACGAAGGGCGATGCTGCCGATAAGCTCATGCAAATGACCGAGCGCGATATTAAAAATGATCTTCTGGGCCTCGTAAACAAACTGCAAAAAGAAGCTATGGATGACGCCGAGGAGCGTGCCCAGACGATTCTGGTGGGTGCTATGGAGCGCATGAGTTCTGAGGTCACCGCCGAGCGCACCATCACTGCCGTTAAGCTAACAGATGAAGAGATGAAGGGTCGGATCATTGGTAAGGAAGGCCGTAACATTCAGGCGCTGCAGCGCGCCACAGGCGTCGATATTCTCGTCGATGAGACACCGGGTATGATTATTCTGAGCTCGTTTGATCCAATTCGCCGTCAAGTGGCCCGTTTGAGCCTGGAAGCTCTTATGAAAGATGGCCGTGTCCACCCTGCTCGTATTGAAGAAGTTGTTGCTAAAAGCGAGAAGCAGATCGAAAAAGAAGTCACCAGAGCTGGTGAAGATGCCGCGCGTGAAGTTGGCGTGGTGGGTATCCCGCGTGAGATGCTGCAGCTGCTGGGTGAACTCAAGTTCCGTACTAGTTATGGGCAAAACGTGCTGATGCACAGCACCGAGATGGCGCATATTGCGGGCATGATTGCCGAAGAGATCGGTGCCAACGTCCGCGTCACTAAGATCGCTACCCTGCTTCACGACGTCGGGAAGGCTGTCAGTCATAAGATAGAAGGCAAGCATCACCATATTGGGGCTGAGCTAGCTCGTAAGTATGGCATGGCCGAGGATATTGTGCATGCCATCGAGGCTCACCACGATGACATTGAGGCCACCACACCAGAAGCGCTTGTCGTCCGTGTCGTTGATGCGGCTTCAGCCGCCCGACCGGGTGCCCGTAATATTAGCGCCGAGAACTTCGGCGAGCGTATGCGTGATCTTGAAAATGTGGCTACCAGCTTCAATGGTATCGACAAGGCCTACGCCATCAGCGCTGGCCGTGAAATCCGGGTGATTGTAAACAATAAGTCAATCGATGACCTGTCGGCGATTAAGCTGGCGCGCGATATTGCGACTAAGATCGAAAGCACCATGCAGTACCCTGGTACCATCAAGGTGAATGTCATCCGCGAGACGCGGGCAATCGAGTTTGCTAAGTAAAGCAGCGAGAGATTAGTTCGCCCGCGAGGCGACTAGGTGAAGCCGTTGGAATCTCATACATCCAGCGGTTCCTCCTAGTGCGCTTCGCGGGCAGAACGTTGGTAGGATACTCCCTCCGCTCGTTCGTACCTTCAATATAGCACAACCGGAATAATTGTCTAGTATTTTAGAGTATGTTTACAAACGACAGATAGGGGAGCATAATAACCACTAGCAATACTAGTGTAGATAAGGTAGATATGAACCCACAGCAAAACCAACCCCACGATCAATTCGAAGAGACGCTCTTACCGCCAGACCTCGAGGAACAACCGACCCAGGCATTTCAGCCAGCGGAGCAACCAAAGAAGAGTCACAAACGCACCATTATTATGGTTATGAGCAGCCTGATCGTCATCGGCGGAGTGCTCGGGGCCTATTTCGTCTACTCTCAGATGAGCGACGACACTGCATCGACCAAAACGACGCAGCCAGCGCCTGTTCCCAAGGCTGCCTCACCAGTTGATACTGCGGCTGGCATTATGACCGAAGGTACGACTTCGGAAGATGAACTGACCGCGACAGACGACAGCAGTGATATAGATGATGCCTCACAGGTAGCCGGTAATGTAGGAGATAGTATCAATGAAAACAATTTCTAGTCGTCTCGTTGCATTTAGTAGCATAGCTATCGTGGTGTGCGCGATGATTATCTCACCAGTGAGCGCCCTCGGTGTTAGCCGTATTACTCCCGATCAATCCAATACTCAGCGCTGTACAAAACTAAAGACGCTGGCTGAAGCGAATGAAGCAAAGATGAGCGAGCGCTTGAGCGCCATGCAGCTTGATTTCCAGAAGCGACTGACAAGTGTTAGTAGCCGTCACGATATGGTCGATCAAAAAGCAACTACCTTCCGGGCCGAGCGCAGTGACAGGTTTGAAGCCAAGGTGGCAGCACTGAGAAACAAAGACGGGCTCACCGATGCACAGCTGGCCGCTATTGACGAATTTGAAGTTACCATCAAGACAGCTGAAAAGACTCGCGAAACCGCGGTTGACACAGCTCGTGCTACCTACCGCGAAGCGCTCGACCAAGTTATTGCCGAGCACCAAGGTACCTTATTGGATGCGGCGACTGTATTTCAAAAAGCAGTCAAGGCTGCCTTGACGACTGCTCAAGCAAACTGTGGCGATACGTCAGCAACCGTGTCTCTCCGAGCTTCGATCAAGACCGCTCGCGACTCGTTCCAGTCGACCCGAAAAACTGATGCTATCAAGACGACAATCAAGCAACTCGCCGAGACTCGGCGCGAGGCTGTTCAGGCTGCCAATACCGAGTTCAAAACGAGCGTCACAACAGCCGCCTCGGCTCTCAAGATGGCACTTGAAAACAACGACAACTCGTAGATACCAGCCGTCTAAACGAGTTTATCGAGCGGTACGTGAAGTAGCCGTGCACTGATATACTGCGCCAAAAACCACAGCAATGAGCCAATCGCCAGCGTGCTACTGCCAAACATAATGACATCAAAGGCCAGGGTAGTCTCGACAATCAGACTGATGAATGTTAGCGCAAATGGCAATAGGATGACGGCTAGCTTGATAGCTTTTATGAGCTGGATGGTGAGACGACGCTTTTTAGAAGGACTTAGCTGGTGATGGACCACGAGCGGTACGATGGCGCCGGCTGTTTTGGTGGTCGCGGTTTTGCCAGTTCTAGCGATAGCAATCGGCGCACGCAGCAGCAGGAATATAGTTAGACCCAGCATGAATACAGTAAAAGCGATAGCAAAGCCGATAAGAATCGGTGAGGGTGGACCGGCTGCGATGACGGGCGCGCTGTTCGTATTTTCCTCGGGCAATAAGAAGCCTTTGATCTGCTCGTTATCGAGCAGGAGTGGTAGGTAGAGCAGGGCAACAAAGAGCCACTGGAAGAGGCAGGATAAGTAGCCGAGGGTTCCGAAGATATTTGCCAGCACGGCTCGTTTGGAGTGAATCGCCATAGATTTATGATACCAGACTGAGTTCATGCTCCCAATGAAATAGAGCCCGCTCCGGAAGGAGCGGTTGCTAGAATAATTCCTAGCGCTCCATTTCGGGACGGGCTCATGACTCGAGCCTCGCCGTGAACTGTCCCCTCGTCTCCTCTTCGATGAAGGCAATGAGCCGCTTACGCAGCCCATCCATCGTCGCTTCGTAGTACACGAGGTGACACTGAATGACGAGGTTGCCGTCGTTCAGTTGTACGTAATCGACTCCGTCGACTTTATTGACGGCTCTACGTAGCTTATCTCTGCTCTTCGTCCTCATGGTGGAGGGGAGGCGGAGGCGAATGGTTGTTACGGCAGGGCCGACTTCCGCAACATTATTGTCCATGGACATCTGGTTTACCTTCTCTCGATGTGCGCGAGTGAGGACGAATGTCCCCGAGAACTCGAATATATTTATTATAGCATTTTTAATGTAAAATTACAATAGTATCGTATATAGTGACAAAATGTACATTTTATGGTATTATGCGCTCATGCGGTTCAGTAATTGCAAAATGACCTGAACTCGTACATAAACATCCCTACACACAACGAGGTGAAACCCATGAAGTTGTTAAAGCGAACATTCCTCGCTCTTGCAACGGTTGTGCTGCTGATCTTCAGCGGCTTCACGACCATTGCCAGTGCGGGCGTGCAAGATCAGCCACGGCTGAGTGTCTGCCAGGAAACACCCGTCGCGGCACACCGTGGTTCTGTCGGTCCCAAAACCGACGAGAACACCTTGGAAGCGTTTCGCCTGGCTGTCAGGCAGCGCGCTGACATTATCGAGACCGATCTTCGGTTTTCTCGGTCTGGCACCGGCTGGTTCATGCACAATCCTGACGTGCGTGAAACCACCAACGGCCATGGACTCCTGCGCAGCATGAGTGACAAGCAGCTGAGTCGCCTGCGTACCAAGCACGGCTCCTCAGTTCCGAGAGACACCGAGTTGATCACCTTCTTGGTGAACAATCCGGAGGTCGGTGCACAGGTGGAGCTCAAGGACTACAGCTCGAAGCCCAAGTGGCTGAAGGCTTTCGGCCAGAAAGTCCTGGACGCCGGCCTGCAAGACCGCATCGCCTGGAGCTCTGGCTCGCGCCAGCTGCTGCTGCGGATGGCCAAGTTCACGCCGGGCATGCGGCTGGAGTGGATCGGGTTCAACGAAGACCTGCCGCCGCTCAGCAAGTTCGGCAAGAAGATCGACCAGTCCAACGTCCTGTACCGGGCCGCGTTCCGCCACTATGGCGGCTACGCGACTTACATGGGTGCGGCCAAGGCCAAGGGCATTGACGTCTCGATCCGCTCCACAGCGAGCGGAGAGGGCGACAACCCGGTCGTCTGGGCCCGTGCCATCAAGGCCGGCGTTACCCAGTTCGTGACCAACCGCCTGCCCCTGTACAGGCGTTGGTGCGATTCGCGCTGAACACGGTCTACAAGTCAAGGGGTGTGTAGGGAATGGGGGCGGCGGCAATGTCGCCGCCCCCAACTCCCAACTTGATATTTTCAATTGATTTAATGTATTTCAATAAGCCTGCCCGCGTGGCAGGTTTTGTTTTGGCTGGGGTGAAAGTCAGGCGGTCGCTTTGCTCCTTATATCCGCTCGTTCATAGAACGAAAGGACAGCGGCTAAAGCCTCCTCCGCTCACTCACAAACAAAAATAGCTTCGCTGCTTTTGTTTGTTTCGCTCGCTCCGCCGAACCTTCGACTATTTTTGCTTTCGCAAAAAGTCGAAGAACCGAACCCTACATCTCAAGCAAGAAAAAACCTGTCCAAATGGACAGGTTTTTTCTTGGTCGGGGTGAAAGGACTCGAACCTTCGACCTCACGGTCCCAAACCGCGCGCGCTAGCCAACTGCGCCACACCCCGAAGTGTGATTGTAACCGCTAGGGAAAAGAGCAGCCCGATGAACGAATTCACTTCGTTCTCGGCGCGATGAGAAAAACCGTAGGTTTGTCTCATGGGAGCTGCGCCACACCCCGATAGGTGATTACTCAAGAGATTATAGCTTAAAATCCCAAGTATTACCAGTGGTACAATAGATATATGATAGACACACCATACAAGGCTCCGGATTTCTCCCTCGCGGGAGTCGACGGCAAGATGCATAGCCTCGCGGACTATAAAGGGAAGTGGCTTGTGCTCTATTTTTACCCTAAGGACGATACCCCAGGCTGTACAACCGAGGCGTGTAGCCTGCGCGATGCGCGTGATGACTTAACCGTGCTTGGCGCTGAAGTCGTGGGGGTCTCAAAAGATGAGCCGGGTATTCATGAAAAGTTCAAGGCAAAGTACAACTTGGATTTTATGTTGCTATCAGACCCTGAAGCCACAACGATTAATGCGTACGGTGCGTGGGGCAAGAAAATGTTTGGCAAAGAGGGAATCTTGCGCAAGACGTTCATCATCGACCCCAGCGGTATGGTGCAAAAAGTCTATGGCCGCGTGACACCGATGGGGCATGGCAATCAAGTAGTCGAAGGGTTGAAAAAACTGCAAGCGCAGGCGTAGAATAAAAAGCAGCGTCGGGGTGTGGCGCAGCTCGGTAGCGCGCACCGTTCGGGACGGTGAGGTCGTCCGTTCAAATCGGATCACCCCGACCATGCTTATTATTTTGATAGTTTGAATTTATTAGCGAGGGCGCTTCAACGCAGCTGATCGGGCTAAGGTTGCGAAGCGGTCATCAACCACGGTTGGGGTGAATTCACCGTAGCGTTTGATGACAGCTTGTTCGATCAGAAAATCGGCAATCGCGGGATTTTTTGGTAGTAGTGAGCCGTGCAGGTAGCTACCGATGACGTTTTTGTAGCGGACACCTTCGGTGGCATCATGGCCGTTGTTGCCGGCGCCTTTTTGCACCAGTCCAAGCGGCATCATGCTTTTATCAAGATAGGTCTGGCCGCTGTGATTTTCGTAGCCAATAATGTCACCAAATTCGTGGCTTTTTGTCACAATATTGCCGATGAGCCGTTCGGTGCCGCCATGTGTTTCAAGGTCGAGCACGCCGATACCTTTAATCACGGTACCATCAAGTGTTTTAAAGAAATTGCCAAAGAGCTGGTACAGCCCGCAGATAAGAAGCATGGGCACGCCCTCTTCAACGAGATCATGAAGTTTCGGCCCAATCTTAAGCAGATCGTCCTGAATGATAGTTTGGCCGGAATCTTGCCCACCGCCACCGATGATAATATCGACGTCTTGAGGGAATGTATCACCTTGGTTGTACTCGGTTAGCACTGGCGCGTAGCCGTGCCACTCAAGGCGTCGTTTCAGGGTGAGTACATTGCCCCAATCTCCGTAGATATTCATATCCTTCGGGTAGAGCTGGACGATATGGATAATTCTGCTGCTCATGAGACGACCTCGACGGTAGTAATGGTACCGAGTTCGCGCCGAAGCGCCAGCATGGCTGTATACGTACAATAAATACGTTTGGGCGTATCAGGATATTTATGGATAAAATGAGTAAGCGCTTTTTTGAGGTTCGGTTCGACATGGGCCATCTCAACCTCGTCGTACTGCAGCCGAAGTGCCATGTCGTAGGCTCGGATACCAGATACTTCACCGACGCCGCTGACTCGAAGGCTATCGAAATCGACGTCCCAGAGCCAGCTCATATCGCGGCCGTCGGCGTAGTTGTCGTTAATAGCAATCATTGTCGCGTACTTCTCGGCTGGAAATGAACTCAGTCCAAGCCGAAACCCGGCTGGGTTCTTGACTAAAACCAGCTGGAGGGGCATGCCTCCAACAGTCAGCTGCTCACCACGGCCAAAGGCGGGGGTAACGTTCGCAAGGGCGGCTACGAGTTTCGTATTATCTGCCTTGTCACCGATGATAGTGCGCACGAGCGCCAGGGCCGCCGCTGCATTGAAGATATTGTAGATACCTTGAAGCTTCAGGGAAGTCGATAATCGCTCGCCAGCAATTTTGAAGGTGGCCGTATTATCCTTAAATGCCTCGAGGGTGACGTTGGCAATAGGCCGAGACATGTGGGGAGCGCGCGGGCCGTTATGGAGTTCGTCATCATTGGGAAAATGGCTGGCAAGTGAAGGGTCGAGACCAAAATAGGTTGCTTTGTGGGCAGACAGGCTGTCGCCGATCGAGACAATCCGGGGATCTTCACGATTTAGTACCACTCGCTCGGTTGTACGCTCGGCAATGGCCGTCAGCATCTTGGTAGTGGCATCAATCTCTCCGAAGCGGTCCAGTTGATCACGCATGACATTGAGAAGCAAGCTGTAGCGTGGGGCAACTGTTTTTACGAAATGAACGGCGTGGGCTTCGTCGAGTTCGAGTACGGCAATATCAGCGTCTAATCTTCCCCTCATATCGACTTCGCCGAGCAGGGCCGCCGCCACACCGCGGATAAAGTTGCTACCGGTGCGGTTGGTAAAGACCTTCAATCCTTGGCTTTCCAGCAGTTCTGTCACCATCTTAGTGGTGGTTGTCTTGCCATTGGTGCCACTGATCATCACCACTCCGCGCGGTAACTGGGCCAGGGTATTGGGTACGAATGAGCCGTCGATTTTTTCAACAAATAGCCCTGGAAGCGCCGAGCCGCCACCCCGAAGTCGCGCGATAGAACGGACGGTCTTACCGAGCATAGTAGTGTAGAGTTTTGGCATATGCTCCTATTATATCGTACAATAAGGCTATGTTTATAGTGGGAATGCTTTCGTGGTGGTATAGCACCGGTTGGATCGAGCGGGCACGGCTGATTCGAGAACGAATTGACCGCTCGATTGACTACTTTTCGATTATGTTGCTTCTCAAAACCTTGTTTGCACCATTTCGTCAGATATCGGCTGGAAAAGTGAATGGTCCGCTTGGCGTGAAGTGGCGGGCTTTTATCGACCGCACGATTTCCCGCGTGATTGGAGCGTTTATTCGCATTATCATCATTATGATCGGCTGTGTGACTATCGCGCTGTACTGCTTGGTTGGTCTCATCACCCTGGTGGTGTGGGCGGTTGTGCCGCTCTTCCCGTTTATCGGCTTTTTATTATTCATTAGCGGCTGGGTACCGATATCATGGAACTAACCTACGAGTATCATCACGAGCGTGCCGTTAAAGCCCGTCTGGGGCGCATACTCGGTGGCATGCTCGGCCGATTGCTCAATATCTCGGTGGTCGTCTTTGCCCTGTGCGGCGTCGCCTTTATTCTGACCGGTTTCTCGTTCGGCTGGTTCGTCCTCGGACTTGCCGCTTTGCCAGCCGTCTGTATGGAATGGTACCGGGGTGAGCTCAAGAAGCTGCCGATTGCCAAAAAGCCAACCACGATTACCGACATTCTGGCTGGCGATGTGCTGGGACAGCTCAACGAATACCCGACGCCAAAGATTATTGCCCGTGCCGTTAGCCAGGTGTATGGTGGCCAATTCTTCGGTGCTCGCTTTGGCGTGACAGCCCGCTTCTTGCAGGATATTTCGACCGAAAGCCCCGATGATACAGCCGGGATTTGGCGCTTGGCGCTGGAGATAAAAAAGCAAGCCGGTGTACCACAGATAACTGCCGGAGTTCTCGTGGCCGCTTTGGTGAAAAGTTTTCCGGAACATGAGGGGGTATTGGCTCAGCAGCATCTATCGATCGACGATCTTGTGAGTGGCATCCGCTGGCAAACTCATCTCGAGGAATTAGTTGCGACTCATAGTGTACCGCGACGGACCGGTGGGATTGCCCGAGACTTTTCGTTTGGTTATATTCCGCTCTTGAGCCGCTTTGGGCAGAATATTAGTGAAGCCATCGGGCGCGGCGGGCTGCTGTCGGTTGATCTCGAAGCGCACCTGGATGCGATTGACCACCTGATGGAAACGTTTGGCTCGGCCGGACGCCAAAACGCCGTACTAGTCGGGCCAACAGGTGTTGGTAAAACAACCATTGTCCAGGCTTTTGCGAAGCGACTGCTCGATGCCAGCGAAAAGGTGCCAGATAGTCTACGCTTTCGTCAGCTTTTCATTCTTGACGCAGCCTCACTTATTGCGGCTGCTCCGGGCCGAGGTGAACTGGAAAATCTCGTTATGCAAGTCCTTGGGGAAGCATATAGTGCTAAGAATATTATTCTCTGTCTTGATAATGCCCAACTCTTTTTCGAAGAAGGTGTCGGCTCGGTCGATCTGGCAAATGTCTTGCAGCCGATTCTTGAGGCCGGCAACTTGCGGGTGATCCTTACGATGGATGAGCAACGCTATCTCAAGATTTCCCAGCGCAACCCCGCGCTCACCAATGCCCTCAACCGTATTATGGTGAAGCCAGCCAGTAAGGATGAGACAATTGCCGTCATGCAGGACCAGCTGATAGTGACGGAGTTTCAAAAGAAGGTAACCTACACGTATCAGTCACTCAACGAAGCATATAGTTTGAGCGAACGCTACGTCCATGATCTTGCCATGCCGGGGCGGGCGCTCAAATTACTCCAATCGGCAGCGAGCTACAGTGAAAATGGGCTGGTGACCATGAACTCGGTACAAAAAGCCATTGAGCTGACGATGGATATCAAGGTGGGTGTGGCCCAGGGCGAGCAAGACAAAGATACGCTACTCAACCTTGAAACACTGATACATAAACGCATGATCAACCAGACGCGAGCCGTCGGTGTGGTCAGCGATGCCCTGCGCCGGGCACGGGCGGGTGTGCGCAACCAGAATCGCCCGATCGGTACGTTCCTCTTTCTTGGGCCAACTGGTGTGGGTAAGACCGAGCTGGCTAAAGCCGTGGCCGATGTCTATTTTGGCGGAGAAGGGAATCTCATTCGCCTGGATATGAATGAATATGTGCGTAACGAAGATGTCAGTCGGCTGATTGCCGACGGAGCCGATGACCCAATGAGCCTGACGGCCCAGGCTATGAAACAACCATTTAGCGTGGTCTTGCTGGACGAAATTGAAAAAGCTCATCCCAACGTGCTAACCACGCTGCTGCAACTGCTCGACGAAGGCATTCTGCGTGATATCAAAAACCGTGAAATTAGTTTTCGGGATGCTATCGTCATCGCGACCAGCAACGCTGGGGCCGAGCGGATTCGCGAATACATCCAGCGGGGCTACAAACTCGAACAATTTGAAGCTCAGTTTGTTGACGAGCTGATCTCGAGCAATCAATTCCGACCCGAATTTTTGAATCGGTTCGATGAAATTATTACCTTCCAGCCGCTTGGAAAGAAGGAGCTCATCCAGGTGGTTGACTTGATCCTGGCTGGCGTCAATAAAACCCTGGCTGCTCAAAAGATCAGCGTACAGGTATCCCAGGAAGCCAAACTATTCTTGGTTGAAAAAGGTTACGATCCGCGTCTTGGTGCTAGGCCGATGCGCCGTGTCGTGCAGCGAGCGGTCGAAAATACCGTCGCCAAAAAAATGCTGGAAGGCAGCGCTATTCCCGGCGAAACCATTGAGATTAGCCTGGAACAAGTTCAGCAAATCCTCGGCAGTGAAACTCAGGCGCAAACGCTCATATCGGGCGCTGACGAAGAGGCGACTGATTCCACATCTACGAATCTTGATTCATAAAAACTTTAGATGATACATCGAAGTACTCTATGTTCGCTGGTGATGGTGACTTCCGCAGCCGCATCGACGGTAACGATCTCGCCGTCTATTTGAACGAGTAGCGGTCTAGTGGTCGTAAAGACGAACTTTTCGGTGTGTGTCGTGCCACGTAGGCCCGTGGTAGAAGCCTTGAGGAGTAACTTAAGCAGGTTTAGTTTATTGCGTTTTCTAAACGCAGTCACTTCAAATTTCCCGTCGTGAATTTCGGCGTGTTTTGACAGTGTCATGACTTTCGACATGCTATCAATGTTGCTAAAAATCACGCTATCGTACGCCTGTTTCTTGCCTTTTACGACGATACCAATAGGTGAGAGAGTCAAGATGGAGTGCGTGACAATCCACAGCTCTTTTATGGTATTAAGCTTCGTCTTGTTGAGCTCATTGCCAGCTTTTGGGGTGAGGCCAATACCGATATACGAGTGGCCGTAACGGGTAAACGACTTACCATCGACAGTCGTGACTATCTTTAGCAGGTCGATATGCTTTTCGTCGCCGGCTGCAATTCGGGCCACGACATCGCCTTCATGCAGTGTGCGGTAGTGATCGTTGGCATTGCCGCCAGGCAATAACCCTGCCGCGGGCTGTGCACCCTTCTGCTGGGCTTTCATGAGGCCATTGATGACTTCATGGTAGCCGCCATCGCCGCTCACAGAAATGATAAGTGGTCGCTTCGACGCTCCGGCGGCACGGTAGGCGATGTCCTCAGCGTGGCCCGGATGACCTGTCTTGACGCGCGTAATAGTAGTTTTTGGCAGGGCGGTAGATAGTTGCTCTTCCAGCTCTTTACTCATTGTGGCGCCAGGTCCGGTACTAACCGGATTGTAAATAATGGTAATTGCAGAGTATGAGGCCATGTATCAAGTATACAGGGTGCCACTCCCATACCCAGGTTATCCGATGGTATAATTTTTATATACCTACAAATAAGGAGATATGCGGGATGAGCGTACAGAAATTTATTCACGATAACAGCCTGATGCTGACGATGTTCACCATCTTCGCGTGCGCGCTTATAGGTATGAGCCTTGCCGGGTGGGCAGCGAGCAACAATGATCTCGCGCAGCACGATCAAGCGACTGAATCGTATGGTAAGTATGTTACAAGCGGCGAGTTTATCGAGGGCATATTCGAAAACTGGGAGAGTGAGTTTCTGCAGATGTGGGCACTGATCATCCTCACTGTATACTTACATCAAAAAGGCTCGGCAGACTCAAAACCGCTCCGCGGCAAAGCTCCACAAGAGACTAATTCAAGATATTCTATTCTTCGCGCAGCTTCATGGTCCCAGCGCAAAAAAGCAATAGGGCATACGCTCTATAGTCATTCACTCGGCCTCGCGATGCTCGGGCTGTTTGTCGTCTCTTTTTCGCTTCATGCGATTGGGGGGACAGCTGCCTACAATGAAGAGAACAAGCTTCACCATTCAGAGGTGGTGTCGGTAGGGCAGTACGTCGTTTCCTCACAGTTTTGGTATGAATCGCTTCAGAACTGGCAGAGCGAATTCTTAGCAATCGGTGCCCTGTTGGTGCTCTCTATTAAGCTCCGCGAGCGTGGCTCGCCCGAGTCGAAGCCAGTCGGTAAAAAATTTGATCACGAAACGGGATAGGGATCAATGAAGGTTGCGCTTGTCGTCATTGATATGCAAACAGCCTACTCTCGAGCCGATGCCTACGCCACCAACTTCCATGCTATCCTGGCACGAGATGCAATTGCCGATGATACGCCAGCATTTCACGATGTCTCGCTCGAGCAGCTCGAAAAAGACTATCGCCAGGAAGTTCTTGCTTGTTCCGAAATACGCACACGTCTGCATGCTGCGCACAGAGAGTGATTGTATATTTAACCCCTTAGGGCTATAGTGAACACAGGAGATATGCTATGGGAAAAGAAGTCCAGCAAAAGATAGACCAGTTTTTTAGCCAGTATCCACAGCGTTTATACCCCGAGGATCAGATTATTATTTTTGCTGGTGAAAATCCGAATAAGGTTTTTCATATTGTCTCAGGCAAAGTAGCTCAGTATGATATCTCCTACCGTGGCGACGAAGTCATCATCAATCTCTTTAAACCGCCAGCCTTTTTCCCGATGGCAAATGCCATCAATGACATTGATAATCACTTTTTCTTTAAAACTGAAGCCGAAACGGTCGTCCATGTGGCGCCACCCAAAGACGTGGTTCAGTTTCTGCGAGATAACCCCGACGTCATGCTCGATCTCCTCACGCGAGTGTATAAAGGACTCGACGGGGTACTGGGCCGCATGGTGCATTTGATGTCTGGGACGGCCCGCAGCCGACTGATTTATGAACTTATCATTGAATGCCGCCGCTTTGGTCACTCCGAGGGACAGACAAGCTACATTCTTGATACCCATGAAACCCATCTCGCGGCACGCTCTGGATTGTCGCGCGAGACAGTCAGTCGGGAGATGAAACGGCTCAAAGAGCAGTCGATTATTGCCATTAATCAAAAGGGAATCCACGTCGTTGACTTGCCACGGCTCGAGGGTCTGCTTGGCCTCGAGGTATAAGTCCGCTCGTCGTATAGAATATACTGTGATACACATCACAAACAGGCGTTGACGAGGGTCAATTCTAAAAGATAGCTAAAGCTGTTTAATGGTAGTTAGAAGGGGAGGAACTAATATGACATACATAGCACACTATATCCCTAGGCGTCATGCTAATCTCATGCATCGTGATCGAGGTGTCAGGCTACAGGAGCGGCCGCGCCGTAGCGCGTGGGACACAATCAAGCGCTTCATCTGGCAACATGACAATGATGCACCAGAACCCGGACGGATGACCCGTGAACAACAAACCAGGCAAGAACTCCGTGCGGCGGGGCTTGGCCCACTGAATATGCTCACGATTGAGTCTCACAATATTCATAAACTTTTGCACGTCAATGAACATATCCGCGCTGCCATATGCGGCCGTAGCAATCTCCGTGCGCTCCCCGCCTTGATCGTTGCGACCAACCTACGCGTCATCTACCTGCACCGCATACCGCTCTTTACAACCATGGATGAAATCCCCTACGACCTGGTGAGCGGGGTTTCTTATAACCGCGTCGGCCCGTGGTATGCGGCCGTGACGCTCCATACCCGCAATGGCGACTACGAGCTCACCTTTGTGAATCTGAAGTCGGCCAATCAATTTATCGAGACGATTGAAACGTCGTCGATTGATTCGCGAGCAGTTTCGGTATCGACTTCGGGCATGCTTAAGAACGTGATTTAAATAGATATAAAGGAGAATATGCATGAGAGCAAACAAACCAGAGCTGACAACCGCCCAGCCGATCACTGTCCTCACGATTACGAGCGTCGGTGACCCCAACGAATCCGAACGGTACTTCAAAGCTCTGTATGGCACGGCCTACAGTACGAAGTTCAAAGTCTATAAACCCATGGGCAAAGATATGATGTTTGGCAAGCTCATCGGCCGCTGGCCCGATGCCCATCTGAAACCAAAAGACCAGTGGACGGGTATCTGGGGGCTGCCCGTTCCCGACTTTGTGCGCCAAGAAGATCTGCTGCAAAAAGATGCCAAGCTGCCTATCGCTGTGGAAGTTTGGAAATACGGCGACGTGGCGCAGATTCTTCACAAGGGTCCGTACGATCAAGAAGGGCCAACCGTCATGCAGCTGCATACGTTTATTAAAGATTCTGGCTATGAGATTGATGGCAATTCCCATGAGGAGGTATACCTAACCTCACCCGATGCCAAAGATCAGAAGACGCTCATCCGTTATAAAGTTAAGCGGGTTGGTGGGCCACACTCATAGCCGAGGGTATAAACTAGAATGTAGAGGAGAAAACATATGAACGATGATATTGATCACGGACCAGACCCATTTGTAGCAAGCATTGAGGAGGCAACCCGTGCGAATAGCAACTACCGCACGACACTGTGGACGGGCAAGAACCTCCAAGTTACGCTGATGGCAATTCAGCCCGGGCACGACATTGGCCTGGAGGTCCACCCAACGACCGATCAATTTCTGCGAATTGAAGAGGGTAAGGCGACTGTCTACTTAGGAGATTCGAAAGAGAATCTGCGCTCATGGGAAGCAAACAACAACGATGCGGTGATTGTCCCCGCGGGTACGTGGCACAACTTAGTAAACTCTGGCGACACGCCGCTAAAAGTGTACTCGATCTATGCGCCACCCCAACATCCGCACGGTACGGTGCACGTGACAAAAGAACAGGCAGATGCTGACGAAGAATAATAATTTTGGTACCCCGGGCAGGGCTTGAACCTGCGACCTTAGGCTTAGAAGTCCTCTGCTCTATCCAACTGAGCTACCGGGGCACGCGCTGCTTAGCCGCGGTAGCATCTATAGAGTTGGATAGAGCAGTCTCTGCGAATGACTATTGCTCAAGGCTGTCCAACCGAGCTACCGGGGCGTGTTCTTAGTATAGCGCATCTTATGGTGATAAAATAATAGGATGCAAGTAGGTGAGTTTATTGTAGATCGTTGGATGGTGGGCATCCTTCGAGATGTCTGCACCAAACATGGCATTACGTTTAGCACTTATTCCGATGATTGGCTTTTGGAATTTCGACGCGGCGACATACTACGCCGTGTACTGGGGTATGGTTTTGGTCTGAATGACTCGGTGGCGGCAAGTATCGCCCAGGACAAAGTAGCTACGTATCAAATACTTTCAAAAGCTGGCATCCGCAGTGTGCCGCACGTACTGGTGCGTACCAAGATCTCTCATACTGATCGCAGCGTAATGGAAAGATGGAATAAAGTAGTCGTGAAGCCGCTGGTGGGAACGGGCGGACATGGCGTACGACTCTTCGACGACATCGCTCAGGCGGCCGGACATATTGAAGATTCAAAAATCATGGCATGGGCTGCGGCACCGTTTATTGATATACAGCGGGAGATCCGAATTATTATGCTCGACGGCAAAGCATTGGTTGTTTACGAAAAGATCCCGGTAATGATTGATGGCTTGAAGATGTTTAATCTCGGCCTCGGCGCCCAGCCCAAGAGTATCGAAGCAGATGAAGCTACGCTGCAACTAGCCAGGCTTGCTCAAGAGGAGATAGGATTACGACTTTGTGCGGTTGATATTATTGAGACCGAGGCAAGCGAACATGAGGTTTTAGAAGTTAATGAGGGCATCATGACGGAACATTACATGCGGTATTCGAGCGAAAATAAAGAGAGGGCTGGGCATGCTTATGAACAGATTGTTGATGCGATGATGGATCAGGGGGATGAGTGACGGTAATATCTTTGTCTCTCATCCCAAAACAGTATTAGACGAAGTCAGAACTTATTTGATAAATCCGACAAGCCTAAATAAATCATGAAGTCCGTGGATCAGGTTATTCATTGTATCGGCTTCTTTAACACTTACCCACTTATATTCTGAATGTGCTGCTTTCTCTATCTCTACTTTATGAAAGTTTGTAAGTCTAACTCTATAACTCACATACCTAACCGTGTCACCTCGAGGAGAAATGAAATCATGCTCTCCAAGGGCTTCAACCTCTTTGCTATCGGCTTTATAGCCAGTCTCTTCGTATAGTTCTCTACGAAGTGCGTCGAGATCTGATTCGTTTTGTTCGACCTTACCACTTGGAAGACCCCATGTATCACCATCTGGCTTATGCGGCAATCGATGAACGAGGACAAACTTGCCGTCGTATTCTAAAAAACATCCAACAACTCTCATAAGTTTATTGTATAACAAAAGCGTCAGAAAAGTTCTGACGTCTCCAATGGTGCATCTGAGGTGTAGGCACGGAGAAGCACACTGCGAAAATAGCGGATAAATTTAAATTGAACACACATGATAGTGCTGCTATAATGGTACTATGAGATCAGAGAAAGCTCAGGCAATCAAATTACGTGTCGCGGGAATGTCTTATGGACTTATTGCAGATGAATTAAGAGTTCCCAAAAGTACTCTGAGCAACTGGTTGAGAGACATTCCTTATACCCCAAACGATGAAGTTCTTTTGCGGATAAAAAATGGTCAAGGAAGGTACGGTCTCCAGCGTAGACAGAATAGAATTGAAGAGACAGAGAGGCTAAAGGCAGTGGGCATTGCTGAAGTTGGAGATGTAACAAGACGTGATTTATGGATGCTGGGATTGGGTCTATGGATTGGCGAAGGTTCAAAGACGATGGAACAAATTCGCCTCGTTAATTCTGACTCACGGGTAATCCGCTTATATATGCGCTGGCTGCGTGAGGTATGTGAGCTTGAGAATGAGAATATAACGGTTGCCATGCATCTTTACCCCGATTCAGATGAAAGTGCGAGCATGCAATATTGGTCACGTATAACGAATCTTCCTTCAACCCAATTTCGTAAAACTCAAATCGATAAGAGAATAGATAAGAAACAGTTAAAAACTGGTAAATTACAGTACGGTACCCTCCACGTAACAGTAGCGAGCCATCGCAATCCGAATAAAGGTGTCAGGCTCCATCGACGAATGATGGGGTGGATAACAAAAGTGATGGAATGATAATTTCTGGTGTCCCCTCACCGACACACTTCGCAACTTTGATGATCTTTAGAAATGGTTGAGCCCGCCCCTAGACGGAGCGGACTCAACGTCATTGGGACGGGCTAGGGGAGGTAGTTTCCCTCTTCAAGCTCCATGATCTGCGACCAGCGCTCAGGAAGAAAGGTCGGATCGTCAGCTAGACCGTCCTGACCCAAGATGACACACAGACCCTGTCTTGACCGCAGGCGGTACTCGATAAAGACCTCTTCTTGCTGAGTTGGCTCATCATGGAAACAACGGAGCAAATAGGCTTCCGCCAGTCCGGGGCCCAATTGCTTGTCACTTCCGCTCACGCTTCCCACGAGAGGGTCGTAGCCTCGCATGTTCCACATGCAGAGGGTGGAGGAGATCTTAACGATCGTACCGTCCTCAAGCGTAAAGGTGATTGGCTTCTCCTCGAAGAAGCTGAGCATGATGTCCCACTTGGAGGGGCCATTGATGATGCGCTGGGTAGCCATAACAGCTATCCTTTCACTACGTCAGCAGATGAGCTGCTAATCCTCCTTAGCCATAGGGCCGTCCAACCCATAACGAGTCGTAACGTAAATTATATCATAATTATTAAAATAAAGCAATATATGAACCTCGCAACAAAAAAGCCTCTAGTGTAGAGACTATAATGCTTATGCTTGGTGCGGGTGCGGAGAATCGAACTCCGAGCGCCTGATTGGAAGTCAGGAATATTAGCCATTATACGACACCCGCGTAGTCCGTATAATTATACCAGTTTTTGCAGTACAATAAAAAGCATAACCATGAAATTCAGTCGTTTTGTCACCACCCCCGACAGCACACCACTTCATAGTAGTGAGTTGGCTGGTAAAGGTGCTCCGGCACCTCAGTCGTTTGCTGAACGTCGGCAGCTTGAGACGCAGCGCCAAATAGTAGGTGGATACCAGCGGTCACTTGTGGGCGGAGCGTATGGCGGCCGCGGACAGATACGTCCAGCTCAGCGGCCTGTATCACCGAACACGGACACATCCGCTTCTCGTCAACAGATCGTACCAGAAGTTCAAAGCTTCAAGGAGCCGCCTGTGCGCGGGTATGATCCTTATTCATAAGAGGTTTTCGGGCGTTCGTCTAAATTAAATAAAACAGCAGATGCTGTTTTATTTAATTTGGGGCGAACGATGGGAATTGAACCCACGGCCTCCGGAACCACAACCCGGCGCTCTAACCAACTGAGCTACATTCGCCACGCGTCGAACTACACAGTAGTTCGGTACTATATTCTAGCACAGGTAACAGAGGAAAACTAGATTTCTTGGATGGTTTCGATATCGGCGCCTAGTGAATTGAGGCGGTTGGCGAAGTCCTCATAGCCACGGTTGATGTTGTAGACATCACGCAAAATTGACGTGCCGGGCGCGGCGAGCATGGCGAGCAATATCACAACAGATGGCCGAAGGGCAGGTGGCGCCACGATATCGGCTGGCTTCCAGCGGGTTGGGCCATTGATGTAGACGCGGTGCGGGTCGACCAGCTCGATCTTGGCATTGAGCCGAGAAAGCTCTGTAAAGTAAATGGCGCGGTTCTCATATGACCAATCGTGAACCAAGGTGCGGCCCTTGGCCATAGTGGCAATCAGGCCCAGGAAGGGAAGATTGTCCATATTGACCCCTGGAAATGGCATGCTGTGGAGTTTATCTTTGGCGGCGGTCAGCTTAGACTTATGGATAGTCAGATCAACCAGGCGTGTTTTTTCATTACGGGCGGGGTACTCTGTGCTCATGTCATAGCTTAGACCCATGTTCTCAAGAACAGCGAGCTCGATCTCGAGGAACTCAATCGGGGCACGTTTGATAGTAATCTCGGAGTTAGTCACGAGGGCAGCAGCAATGAAGCTCATAGCTTCGATCGGATCTTCGGCTGGGTAATAGGAGACGTCTTGGTTGATCGAACGGCGGCCGGTAATAGTCAGCGTAGTCGTACCAATTCCGTCTACCCGGACGCCGAGCTTTTCGACAAAGAAGCACACGTCTTGCACTTGATAGTTCGGACTCGCGTTACGAATCACGGTCGTGCCATCATATAGGGCAGCAGCCATAATCACATTCTCTGTTACGGTATCACCACGTTCAGTTAGCAGGATGGCCCTCGATGGCTGGGCGGCGTGAACCGAGGCTTGGTAGTAGTCGGTCCCAGGCTTAGCGACGACACTCATACCAAAAGGGGCGAGGCCATCGAGATGGGGCTCAACCGTCCGCGTGCCGAGGTCACAACCGCCGGCAAAGGGCAGGCGAAAATCATCGTATTGGTGCAGGAGTGGCCCGAGGAACATAATGATGCTGCGGGTTCGCTTGGCAGCTGAGATGTCCATGTTTTCGAGCTGGAGACGCTTGGGTGGAATGATCTCGAGGTCGTTACCAGGCAGCCACTTGGTTTTGACGCCGATGCTGTTTAAGACTTCGATCAGGCGGTTGACCTCTTCAATACGGGCAACACGGCGAAAGGTAGTTTTGCCTTTATTAAGCAAGCTGGCGCACAGTAAGCCCACGGCGGCATTTTTACTCGTCTTGACCTCGATTTCGCCAGACAGAGAAGTACCGCCGTGGATTTTAAAGTTGGTTGTACCGGAGCTATTGAGCGTAATAATGTTAGTGGAGAGTACTTCGCTGATGCGCGCCAGCATCTCGAGGCTGATGTTCTGACCGCCTTTTTCGATACGGTTCACGGCGCTCTGCGATGTGCCGAGCTGTTCGGCGAGGTAGGTCTGCGTCAGGCTCTTGCTGATACGTGTTTCTTGAATCAACTTCCCGATCTTGTGTTTGTAGTCTTCTATGCTCATATGACTAATTATATCACATACGATATATTTACAAGGGTGCTATAATAGGTTTAATAAAGAGGAGAAGTGCCATGCAAGATACACAAATTGCAGACTTAATAGCGGCGGAAGAGAAACGACAACGGGAAGGGCTGGAGCTGATTCCGAGTGAAAACTACGTCTCGCGCGATGTGCTCACAGCGCTGGGAAGCGTCTTTACCAATAAATACTCTGAGGGCTACCCAGGGCGCCGCTACTACGGCGGGCAAGAGAATACCGACCAGGTAGAGCAACTCGCGATTGATCGCGCCAAACAGCTCTTTGGAGCCGATCACGCTAATGTGCAACCGCATTCCGGTGCACCGGCCAACGAAGCTGTCTATAGTGCGTGGCTGGAACCTGGCGATACGGTGCTGGCGATGGATCTATCCCACGGTGGCCATCTCACGCATGGGGCGCCCGTGACCCGTAGCGCGCAGCTCTATAACTTCATCCGTTATGGCATGAAGAATATCGACACGGGTGAGATCGATTATGATCATCTGCGAGAGTTGGCTCTGGAGCACAAGCCCAAGATCATTCTGGCCGGTTTTAGTGCCTATCCACGCGAGCTTGACTACGAGAAGTTCGCGGCTATCGGTAAAGAAGTCGGCGCGCTGCTGATGGCCGATATGGCCCATATCGCTGGCCTCATCGCTGGCGGCGTGGCGAAAAACCCATTTGATTATGGCTTCCACGTGATTACGACCACGACGCATAAGACCCTGCGGGGTCCACGCGGTGGGCTTATCCTCACCAAAGGCATCGTAGGCAATCCGCTCAAGAAACCAGAAAAGACCCTCGAAAATATTCCTACCCTCATTGACCGCTCCATCTTCCCAGGTATGCAGGGCGGCCCGCACATGCACGTGATCGCGGCAAAGGCCATTGCCTTCCGCGAAGCCTTGCAGCCGGAGTTCAAAGACTACGCGGTTCAGATTGTGAAGAATGCGGCAGTCCTCGCCGACGAGCTCAAGGCTCGCGGCTTCCAGCTGATAACAGGTGGCACGAGCAATCACCTGATCCTCGCCGATGTCTACAAGAGCTTTGGAATTGACGGCAAAGAGGCCGAGATTGCGCTGGATAAAGTTGGCTTTACGCTCAATGCCAATTCGGTAGCCGATGATCCGCTGCCACCATTCCGCCCGAGTGGTATTCGTTTGGGTACGCCTGCCATCACGACTCGTGGGTTCAAGGAGAAAGAGATGGTGCAGATTGCCGAGTGGATGAGCCAGGCGATCGAGGCTCGTGATGATGAGACTAAGCTTGCTCAGCTTCGTAAGGAAACCATGGCATTTGCACTTCAGTTCGGTCTACCGAGCGATAAATAACAGATATAGGCAGACAAATAAACGCCCGTATGGGCGTTTATTTGATGTTGCAGTAGTAATTAGCGGGTGATGGTACAGACTAGGAGTTAGATATCCAACAGGTGACAGGATACGTTCCGACCGATCCACTTGTTTGGCCAGCAGATAGGGTAGCTGTAGCGCCATTGTTCCAGTAATCTACGCTCGCTCCTGTCTGGCTTGTGACTGTAGCGGCTGAAGTGGCAGCGGTCGTAGTGCCGGTGTGTCCGCATTTTTTGTATAATACTGATTTTTCAGGATTTGCCATCGAAGCGCTAAAAGCGGTTACAGGCGTAAGACTCGAGGCTTCGACAGCGTAGCTGGTACTTGAGGCTGCACCCGTAAGCACAGCTAGTGTGGCTGGGTAGCCTGTTGTCGTAGGCTCAGTATTATAAATCTCGGCTTTTTTGATAATGCCATTTGCGAGTGCCTGCGCTGCAGCTGCTTTTCCGCGCGACTGGATGCCGTTGTACGCCACGATGGTGATTGCAGCTAATATGCCGATGACGACAATGACGATCAAAAGTTCAACGATGGTGAAACCTTGACTTTTAACTTTTTTATTGAAACTCATGATGTAGGTAGCCCCCTATTTAATTTGTGCTGTATAAGAGTAATATACTATGCCGCCCAGCTAAGCGCAAGCTTTTTGTCTAGGGAGATCCTCGGTATGAATTGATGCGCACTGGATAGTGCGCATCAATCAATGATCTATTTGAGTTGGCAGTTAGGTACTTAAACCAGTACTAGAACGCTGCAACTAAGCCACCGGTAGTAGCTGCACAGTTTGCTGCGGTTGCGGTACCGAGATATTGATACGCAGCTTTCGCGCCAGATCCCGTACTATAGTCCCAGTAAGTCACTTTTGCACCCGTACCCGAGCAGGCGATGTATTGGACAGTAGCTGGTGCGGTAGGCGCAGCTGTGATGTCCGCGACGAGAGCAATACCCGTCCCTGACATGCTTGACTCGTTGTTTGCGCCAAATGTCCCCGCGGCTGTACCGGTACCTGCTACGGTTGGGTAACTCGAGGCAATTGAGTTTGCAGCTTCAGCCTTCTTGATGACTGTATTGGCGGCTGATTGTGCTGCCGCTGTCTTACTTCGGTTTTGGATTCCGTTATACGCTACGATAGTAATAGCTGCCAAAATACCAATCACGACGATGACAATGAGGAGTTCAACGATCGTGAAACCCTGTTTGTTCGATTTAAAATTCATTTATAATACCCTTTTCATGAATGTTACTTATGTATAGTCTAAATATACTATATGCATACCATAAGCACAATCATTTAATGGGATAAAACAGACTAACAGCCAGCGCCAGCAGTCGTCTTGGTGATCTGCGCTGTGGTCTTAGTGTAGTCCCAGTACCAGATATTTGCCCCTGCGGCACAACCGAAGTACGAGACGACTTTACCGTCGCTGGCAGTTGTAGCAGTCAAGACAGGGGTGGTGGGCGCTGCAAGGGTCTCCTGAATAATCACGCTTGGGGTATCAAGCTTAGCTTCCATAGGGCCAGCGGTTGATCCGGCATAGTTGGGGTCGGTGTTTGGCGTGGCAACAGATCCCGTACCCACGGCGTTGGTGTTGTTAGTTTTGAGCTGAGCGAAGGTGGGGTAACTGCCTTGGATTGCGTTCCAAGTTTCGGCCTTTTTATCGATACTGTTGGCAAGGCTCTGCCCAGCAGCGGTCTTTGCGCGACCCTGGACACCGTTGTAGGCTACGATGGTAATAGAAGCCAAGATACCAATAACGACAATGACGATCAAAAGTTCAACGATTGTGAAACCGCGTTTAGAGCCCATGGTATTGATCATTTGTGTATTCCTTATGTTACGTTAGTTCAAATTATACTCGGTAGAGTTTATAAGCACAAGTGGTTTAAAGAGCACGAATAATTAGTAAGTGATCTTTACTTGCCCATTACCGCTACGACCTCCTGTGGTAGTGGTACCACTGGTCACGCCGCCGATATAGCTGGAACCACCTCCAGCGGCAGTATTATCACCTCCTCCGCCTCCGTAGTAGCCACCTCCACCTCCACCACCATAATTGGTTGTTGGGCTATTTCCGCCAGCTCCAAGTGAACCAGGTGAAGCAGGAGTACTTATTGATCCACCCAGACCACCTGCAGATTGTGTTCCTCCGTATCCAGCGGAATTTGGATATCCAGGATAATTCGTGCCATTGTTACCACTAGCACCACCACCATCGCCCCCTGCTGGGTTGCCAGCACCAGAATATAAATAGCCACCACCACCACCACCAGCTACTATTACTCGTGTCGATAACGCAGTGCTGGTTCTTACGTCACTTGCACCGCCACCACTCCCGCCACCTTCTGTGCCATTATAGGTAGTGCCTCTGCCTCCACCATTGAAAGTGATGGGTGCAAACTGAAGTCCGCTTCCTGCTCCAAGCGCACCAGCCTGGCCGACATATATGTATAGTATTTGGCCTGGGGTTACTGCAAGGGTGCCTTTTGCATACCCACCTTTCCCTGAAGCCGACGTTCCACCTTCGGCTCCCCAGCACTCAATTTGCACAGAAGTAACCCCCGCGGGTACTGTCCATGTTTGTTGTGCACCCGTGTAGCTAAAGGTTGCAACCGTACTGCCTCCTGTACCGCCCGTACTACTGCTTACTGTGCTCGCATTTGAGATAGCCGAGCTAGCGACCCCTTGATAGGTAAGGGAATTACCGGCTATAGTCTTCGCCACATTGATGCCAATAGAGGCGGATCTCACCGTAGATAGATCGCCTGTATTTGCAACAGGCATACCGTTTGCAGCGAGATATTGTACTGAAAGGGAGGTTACATAGTCCAGAATGAGAGTGTCATCTCCTTTGCAGATAGTAGTATTCGTAAATCCAGGAGAGCACGTAGGGGCTTGCCATGGCGTAGTACCTGTGCAGGGAGTGCCTGCGTCTGTGGTGCTACCCTGAATAATCCGTCGCCAGAGAGACGTGACTCCGTTTGTAACTTTTGTAAAGTACACAGTATCCATCATATAGGGTGTAGTAGAGCAAGTACTGCCTGACATGGTATAGATCAATTGGCGGTCTTCGGCTAGTGGGTTCTTGTCGGTCGTGACAGTCCGTAGTACCAGGTAGGTAGTTGGCTGGGTGCTCACATCAAAGGCAGCGGCGTTATCTCCCTGGCCCTGCGGGGAGGTGGGGGTATAGCTGGCTGTTTTAAACTCAACAGCCCTACTGACATCTTGGTCGATCCGACTGAGGGCATCTTGGGTGGTATAGACAAGCTCGTTGTTGCCTCGGGTGCGTAGCACGTCCCCGGTGATGGTGATGATGAGGGCTATAAAAGCCGTGACGATGAGGATAATCGCCGGTGCAATAATGAGGATTTCAATTAGGGTAAAACCAGCAGTCTTGCTAGTTTTCGGTGACATACATCGCATGCGAAGCCTCCACGTCATTCTTGGTGTACTTTACATTGACAAGGACCAGTCGAATCTTGGGAAAGTCAGTCGGGTAGGGGCACGAGATAGTAGTGGTCTGCACTGCCGTATTACTCAGAACATTGGCAGTAGTAACTGTGGGCGTGCCAGGGCAGGTGGCGACACCAGTGCCGCTGGTGTTGAGTTTCTGGAGTTCGGCGTAGGCAGTATCGCTCGCAATGGCTTCCTGCCGAGCTTCGGCACCATTGGCGATCGATACGCTATAGAGCTGATAGCCCATGATAATAAAGAGCGAGCCAATGAGAAGTGTAATCAGGAGCTCGATAGCTGAAAAGCCTGCTTGTGACTTAGATTTTTTCATTGATTTTTACTCTTTATAGTATAGAGTTGCCCGTCCACTTCACTCCGATAATACAGGAAATATTTCACGCAGTCGCCGTTATAGCAGATGTTGTTGTTGCGGTCGACGGGGGAGTAGGTGTACCTATTGACAGTTGTGAAAGAGTTGATAGATGCCATAGTGGTCGCAAGACTTGCGCTGCTATAGCCTGTGCAGCTGGCGGTGCACCACATATCAAAACTGATTCCGCTAGTATTATTTGGAGCTTGAAAGGTCTTGTCTGTGGTCCCTGGTAAGAGGGTCGTCAGATAGCCACCCGAGACTTGGGTCGGGTTAAAGGTAGCCTGCGAGGCACCCATTGCATGAAGCATCTCATTGGTACCCGGGTAAGATCCCTTGGCAGACCATGGCATAGTAGCTTTGGAGTTTCCCTCTGTATAGCGCCGCTCTAGTCCTCTTGCGATGTTATCAATATCTGTTTTTCGCTCTTCATCCCTGGCATTCGCCTGCGTGCTACGTACGCTCACGACGGCGAGTCCCATTAAGATGACCATAACAGTGATGGTAATCAGAAGTTCAATCAAGGTAAAACCACGTTGGCGTGTCATACCTAAAAGCATAAGGGTTTTTGAAGAATCAGGCAAGTGTTAGCTGACTTCGAGCGGCTCTTGTTCTATGTGGATGCGAAATGTATCTCGCACCGTGCCGATGATTTCGTCGCGCGCCTCGGCGAGGTCGCTGTAGCTGGTGGCTGATTCGTTGATAAGCACCAGGCAGTTTTTATCATGCACCCGCATGCCGTGCAGGACTTGGCCCTTGAAGCCAGCCTGCTCAATCAGCCAACCCGTCGGGACCTTGTGACGACCATCGCCGAGATCGTAATGGGGCATATCTGGATAGGTCTTGAGAAGTTCGTTGAGTTGCCAGGTTTCGATAATGGCGTTTTTGAAGAATGAGCCGCTATTTGGCCATTTCTGAGGATCGGGTAGTTTGTCTTGACGGATTTGGGTGACGGCATCGCGCACGATGGCGGGCGTAAAGAGGGTGACGTTGTGAACGTCAAAGTAGTCTTGCAGGGCTTTATAAAACGGCGGCGTCGGGTTGGATTTGGATAGCCTGAGGCGAACAGCTATGATAACGTAGCGCCCCTGGGCATCGCCGCGGAAGATGCTATGCCGGTAGGAAAATCCACAGTCGGCATTTTCCAGTACCACGAAGCGGTCCTGCTGGCTGTCATAGGCGTCGAGCGAGACCAGAGTATCGGCGATTTCTTGGCCGTAGGCCCCGATATTTTGTACCGGCCCGGCCCCAGTGGTACCTGGAATAGCCGAGAGCGCCTCGATGCCAGTCAGATGCATATCGACGGTGCGCTTCACGGTCTCGTCCCAGTTTTCGCCAGCCCCCACCTGAATCGTCGTGAAATCGGCAGTATCCTCAATAACCTCAAAGCCCATAATTTTATTGCGGACAACAATACCTTCGTAGCCTTCGTCTGATGCGATAACATTGCTGCCACCGCCCAAGATAAAGATAGGGAGGTTCTGAGATTTGGCGTTATGATAAATCGCCACGATGTCCTCGCGGGTATGAGCTTCGCCCATAAACCGAGCCGGCCCTCCCAGTTTCATGGTGGTATAGTTTTTGAGCGGAATGTTTGTGTGAATATCCATGTAGCCATAATTATAGCCTACAAAAGGCAGATTATGCTATAATTACCCCTGACATTTGCTGTTGTTTCCAAAACAAAATGCCAAACCAAGCGGCGAGCCGCTGTTTGGGATTTTGAGAGGAGACGCGGGCGGAAGAGTGGCAGTTTTCAACCCATGGTTGGAAGCGAGAACTCTCAGTGAACGTCGACGAGCACCCGTAGCTCAGTGGATTAGAGCACTGGTCTTCGGAACCAGGTGTCGTAGGTTCGAGTCCTACCGGGTGTACCAAGAAAAATAGATCAGTGAAAACTGATCTATTTTTCTTGGTCTGTTTGTAGTCTCGAACCTACGACGTGGCAGCTTCAGCTGACAATAGTCGTAGGTTCGGTGAAGCGAACGAAACAAAAGAAAGCACGAAGTATTTTCTTTTGTGAGTAAGCGGAGGAGGGCTTTAGCCCGATGTCCTACCGTTCTAAGCTTTCGTCCCCCGCGCCTCAGATACATTCGCATATCCATCACGCTCCAGCAGTTTTACCAGGTTTCGATTGATCTGCCCAATCAGCTGCGGACCTTCAAAGATGAGCCCGGTAATAAGTTCGACGAGGTTAGCCCCGAGTTTGATTTTCTCATAGGCATCTTCTGCTGAAAAAACGCCACCGGCACCGATAATAGTGAAGCGGTCTTTGTAGGCCTGGTAGGTCTTGCTGATCAGTTGGTTACTAAGAGCCTGGGTGGGTTTACCACTCAAGTTACCCTTCACGCTATCCGGAAGGGGATCCAGCAGTTTGACGGTTGAACGGTCCTTGGCGAGGTTGCTAATCGTGACGCCGGCAACCGTATGTGTATCTGCGACATTGAGCAATTGTTTGAATTCTGGCCAGGCTAGGTCTACAGGCATTTTTATAAAGACCGGCTGGGCGAGATGAAGTGCATCGATCGCTGTGAGCAGGTGGTCTAGCCGCTCTGGCGTCGTAAACGGTTCACCGCCGTAGGTATTGGGGCAGGAGATATTGAGGGTAATCATAGATCCGAGCCGTGCGCTTTGCAGAGCCGTGAGACTGCCCACATAATCGGCAATCGCATCGGCTTCGCTCGCGGCTCCGGGCGAATTGGTCTTAGCGACTGAAATATTAAGCGGGAAATCAGTAAAAACTCTCGACGGGTAACGCTTCAGAGTCTTAATTACTGCACTCACGCCTTTATTAGCCAGACCGGCATTGACTACGAGCGACTGCGTTTTTGGGAGGCGATAAAACCAGGGTTTAGGGTTACCGGCACATTGGTGGAAGGTGATTGAGCCACCTTCCATGAAACCAAAACCGATCTCCTTGACGAGTGGTACGAGCTCAAAATTCTTATCAAAACCGGCCGATAGGCCAATGGGATTCGGGAAAGTAATGCCATGGAGCGTCTGCCCCAGAGCTTCTTCATTTTTGTATGCCCAGCTGACACGAAGGAGTGCGCGCAGCGGCGCAACTTTTTGTACCTGTTGGCCTGACCAGAGGAGCCTGGCGTGGACGCCATCGGGTTTCTGGCGAAAGAGAATAGGCTTCGCGACATATCTATAGACGTGTTGGGTAAATGTGCTGAGGGCAATATTCATCAGTAATCCTTCTCGTAATTCTACTTTGAGTCTACTCTTGCCATACTCAAATGTACAATGTCTTGGATTACTGTATCGGAGAGCGGCCAGTCGATCGTAAATTGTATCGTTCCCTTGCCGGTAACGTGGTCTTTGAGGGCGTCTTTTAGTACACCTACCGGTTTGGCACCCGGAAAAAGACTCATATGATTTTTGAACGCTGCGTAGGCAATCAAGTATTTGCCCTTGTATTTGAAGCCAGGCATACCATAGGTAATAACCTCTTCTGCGTCAGGTACGTATGCTTTGATTAGATTGCGAATACGTGTAAGTTCGGTACGGGCTGGCACCGGAACTTTTTCGAGATATTCGTCGACGACTGACATAGTATTAATTATATCACTCTGGATGCTGCGCACCTTTTAGCGGTGAAGTGTCTGTGACGTATCCAGTTGATTTTTTAGCCTGACGCGCTCATGATAACATCAGGTAAATAAAAGGAGTAATGGTGTATGAAGCAAGTAGATACGACAGAAAAGACAGAGACGGTGGCGCCCGTGCCGCCGAAGAAGCTCTATCGACTGCCAAAAGAAGGTAAAGTCGCTGGTGTCTGTGCTGGCCTCGCCGACTACCTTGAACTCGACGTCACGCTGGTACGTCTGGTATTTGTGGTTCTCACGCTGGCGAGCGGTGGTTTCGGTATTTTGATTTATATTATATTGGCTGTCGTGATGCCAATCGGTGCCGGAGCGCGGCCAACGAATGCCGGCAGTAACCATATTGGCGACAATGTGCAGGCTCTTGCCGAAGAAGTGAAAAGTAACGGCGGTCTAAATCGCCTCCGAAACTACACCGGCGCTATCTTGGTCGGACTGGGCATATGGCTGCTCCTGGTTCAATTCTTTCCTACCTGGGCGTGGTTTAACTGGGATATTGTCTGGCCAGCAGTCCTGGTGATACTCGGACTGACACTGGTGCTGAAGGGAAGGAAATAGCTATGACAAAGCAAGAATCAACCGAGACTGTCGTCGACGAGAGGGTTACAGCTGTGCCCGTGGCGCAAAACGAGTCTCGAATTTCACGGCGCTGGAACGCGGGTCATATCTTCTGGGGATTACTCCTCGTGCTGATTGGCATGCTCTTTCTGCTACAGAATCTCGATGTAGTGGACATCAACTTTGCTAATCTATGGATGTTGTGGCCGATCTTTATTATCATGATCGGTGTTTCGATGGTGGCGCTGCGAGGTTGGCTCGGGGTGGTAATTTCTGCCCTCGTCGCCGTCGCGGCACTCACCTTAGTCACACTGGTGGCTCTGGATGTTGTACGTCCTGGCGAGACAGGGTCACTCAGGAACGATAACGTATCGGTTGCCCGCGAAGCTGGCACTATTGAAAAACTCAAACTTACGGTTGAGGCTGGGGCGGGCACGATCGATCTCTCGTCGGCTTCTGCTATAAAGCTCGTTGACGCCAGCCTGAAGAGCACAGTGACGTCGCTCAGTCACCACTCAACCCGGACCGGTACTACTCAAGAGGTTCGCCTCAGCATGAACGACGGATCGCACTGGTGGAACGGTCGCATGAGAAACGACCTAAGGGTGGTACTCGGACAGTCGCTGCCGACCGATCTCAAGATTGACGCTGGTGCTGCCAAAATTACGGCTGATCTGGCGCAGGTTAATCTTCAAAAGCTTGACATCGATTCGGGTGCTAGTAGTCTTGATATTACGCTCGGAACGGTAAATAAAACCACCGATGTATCCTACGATATCGGTGCGAGTTCGATCACGCTGCGGCTACCACGATCATCAGGTGTGAGTCTGACGCTCGACAGCGGTCTCAGCGGCACTGACTTGTCGGGATTAAAAGAAGTAAGCGACAATTACTATCAGTCAGACAACTTTTCATCAGCTACCCACCAGATCAACATCCACGGTAAGATGGGCATGGCCAATCTCACAATCGCCTATTACTAGTGAGATAACACCAAATAAAAAACCGACCGGTAGTGACAAGGTCGGTTTTTTTATTTTGGAGGGCCACTGTACTCTCTGTTGCAACGGAAAATATAACGAGCAACTATTCGAATTTTTCAACTAAAATTGCCTGACCCTGTTTATCGTAATAAGTCAGTGTCATATTGTTAGTATCGAACGTCCACTTTTCTATGCCGCTTTCTGCGAAGCTACTCGACATCTCAAAATAGTCTGTTTCACCTTTTTTGTGGGATTCAACCTGCTCGAGAAACCTACCCTTATCGCTCGACTCGGCAATCTTATATACATCATGCACTGGTGATGAGACCTCCTTATAGCCATGCTCATCATAATATTCCGAATGACCATCTGCAATAAATGAGTCATACTTTACGACACCGATTTTTCTCAAGGCATTCAAGTATTGAGGTATTGTCTCTGCCATGCCAAACTTACTGTGGATTTCGTTTATTTGGTGAAGTGTAAACATAATGTAATTATACCAAAATTAAAACATCAACCGGTAGCGACAAGGTTGATGTTCTAATTTTGGAGGGCCAGCGGGGACTTGAACCCCGGACACCCTGCTTAAGAGGCAGGTGCTCTAACCAGCTGAGCTACTGGCCCGTACACTCAAAAAACTATACCAAATAAGGGGTTATTTGTAAAGAAAAACCGCCCGGTGGGGCGGTTATTTTTTATGAAGCGATGGGAGGAGTTGGTGGGGTATTGTTTTGTTCTGGTTGTGGAGATTGAGGTGTCATGGCCTGTGGTGCTTGCGGCTGTTGCATAGGAGCAGGGGGTTGGTAGGCGGGTGTGCCTGCTGGCGCAGCGGCCAGATTACCGCCCTTCCAAGTTGAGCTATCAAACGCCAGCCAAATAAACCAAACGGGTGAAAGGAGGATGTAGAGTACAACGAACCAACCCTCTTTTTGTAGATTTAGTCCAATATGGTAGGCAGCGATTGCCATAAAGATTGCGGAAGCAATATTAACAACTGGTACAAAAGCCAGCAGTGACCAGTAGCCTTTTTGGCCACCAAGTTCCAAGAATACCCAGCTATTGTAGACAGGTACCCAAGCTTTCCAGGCATCTTCACCGGCTTTTTTGAAGATTCTGCCCATGATGAATGAAAAGACAACGTAAAGGATAACGATAAAAATAAAATACCCAATAATCAGCGCAATGCCGACGCCCGGATCTAAGTCTGTTGATGAATTATAGTCCATATTTCCCCCTTAAAACTTTTGTATCTACATTGTAGCACGTGCTAAGCTAATAAGGATGAAATTATTAAATGGCAAAGAAGTGGCGGACTATATCAAAGAGCGCCAGGCTCGGCAGGTCCGAAATCTCCGGCAAGAATGGAAGATTATTCCCAAGCTGGCGATTATTCAGACGATCGATAACCCAGTGATCGATACCTATGTGCGTCTGAAGCAGCGCTACGGCGATGATATCTTAGTTGAGGTTGAGATCCATAAGATAGACCAAGCCGAGCTATTTTTGACCATCGAGGCGTTGAACGCCGATGAAACGGTCCATGGCATCATCATTCAACTGCCGCTGGCCGATATTGATGCCACTGATCAGGCTGTGAATGCCGTGGCACCAGGCAAGGATGTCGACGGATTGGCTACAAAAAGCCCCTTCACGCCTGCCACACCGATGGCGATCGATTGGCTGCTCGCAAGCTATAATATCGATTTGATTGAGAAGAAGATCGCTATTGTGGGCAATGGCCGCTTGGTCGGGGCGCCGCTGGCGCGGCTGTGGCTCAGTCAGGGCAGGGATGTGACCGTATTTGACAGCATGACGGCCGACGAACTGAGTATTAAATTACGACTGTTTGACGTGATAGTGACGGCAGTTGGCAAACCTCGGCTGATCGATAGCGACAGCGTCAAGATCGGTGCCGTGGTGATTGATGCCGCAACTTCCAGTGAAGACGGCAAGATCGTCGGTGATGTCACCGAAGCCGTTCGTGCGCGCGATGATCTGACTATCACACCCGAGAAGGGCGGCGTCGGCCCCCTTACGGTGACGGCTTTATTTGATAATGTGATTACGGCTGCGCGCGCGGCAATTAAAGATTAGCCAGGGCGTCTTTGACACGGCCAACGACTTGGCTCGGCGTCAGGTCAGCTTTCACGATGTAGCTGTGAATGCCAAGCGATTTGAGGGCCTTTGGTGATTCTTCCTCACCCATGTTGGTCAGAATAATAACAGGAATGTTCTTGCCCCAATCGTGCTTGCGAATTTCGGCAAGAGCTGTCGGGCCGTCCATCTCTGGCATCTGCATGTCGAGCAAGATAAGGTCAGGCTGGAATGTCTCTACCATGGCCACGCCACGGACGCCATTATTAGCCAGCTCCACCTCAAACCCATCTGCCTCAAACTTCATGCGGTACATTTGGTTAATGGTTGGATCGTCTTCGATGATGGCTATTTTGGTCATAGACTTATCATACTGATGATAGGAAGTATGCACAAGGGGATGAAGTAAATATCAATATATGATATAATCTCAGCAAATACCACTATTAAAGCAAAATCATTAAGGTAGAAATAAAAATTTAAGGAATATATGAAAGATCTGGCACCAGAGATTTATAGACAACGACTTGTTTTAGAAGGATATCCAAATCAAGCGATTAGTGACAACGAGATAAAACAGTATCTTAGTGAGCTATCCAGTAAAATCGATATGCATGCTCTTATTACACCCGTGACTCACCGAAGTGATAAATTTGGTTGGGCGGGCTGGATCCACTGGGAGACTTCCGGTGCTCATTTCTATGCCTGGGAAGAGCCTCGTCTATTTTTTAGCGTCGACATTTATACCTGTAAATCTTTTGTGCCACAAGCTGCCGTTCAGTTCACAAAAGACTTTTTCAATATAGACACTCTAGAGTACCGGGAGTTCTAAAAAGAGTATGTCAAATATGCCCCCTGGCGAATATATAGCCGGTAAATATGATTTAAGTGGGGATGATGTCAAAGCGTTAACTTCAAAATTATTATATGAGCGTCCTCCACGATCAGAGGAGCGGTTTATATGCTATATGCTCGATGGTGACGATGAATTTTCCGACATTGGCCGTAATGTGGAAAGAGAAGTGTTTGAACATAGCTTTGGTAATGATGCTGAAGAGATGGCTGCAGAATACGGCAGATATGAAAGAACAAGTACGTTCTTTGTTTCTATTGATACAGAGAATCAGGCTCCCACAGGCGCTTTACGGGTAATAGGAAACTCTCCTCAAGGCTTCAAGTCTCTCAATGACTTAGAAGTTTCTTCTCTTCAATTACAGCCACAACAAGTCCTCGATCATTACAAAATCGAGAACCCAGATACTGTATGGGACATAGGCACCGTAGCTGTCCTGCCCGAATTTCGTTCCGCTGCCGGGTCAATCAGTGTGCAACTCTATCGTGCGATGTATGTAACGGCAATGCAGAGAGGAGTTGAACATTTCGTTTCGATTATTGATCAAAAGCCCCTGCAGAAACTCGTGGATTACTTGGGTATCCCATTCAAGAGCCTGATGGACAGTCAACCATTCTCGTATTTGGGTTCAGATGCCAGCCAAGCTGTCTACGGGTACGTACCGGAATTTTACAAGAAAATGAACCGAAAGCGCATGACGATGAAAGGTCTGCTGGCTAGAAAAGCCCTCAATAGGTTGGTCCGGGGCAGTGAAGACCATACGCTTCAGCTCTAAAGACAAACATGCTATAAAAAACAACCCGCTTACGTTAGAATAAGAGCGTGGATCTAATTCTCCTAATAATTACTGTTGTCATAAACCTGTCTCTTGGTTTGATTGTATTAGTCCGCGATAGTCGAGCTGCCCCTGCTCGTTTTTTTGGTCTTATGATTTTTTTGATTTGTGTGTGGATAGGAACAAATTTTGTCACAAATCATGATTATTGGGGCAGTCTTGCCGTAAATGACATTGCCAATCGACTTGCATTTTTTGCGGGATTTGGCATAGTCTTGTCAGGTTTATTATTTACCTATGTCTTTCCTACAGTTCATAAGGTCAAAAGCTTCGAAAAGCTCAGCGTCATTATAATAGCAATTTTCGTCCTGGGTCTTTCGTTAACAGATAGTGTTGCTGGGGGAGTTGGGCTTGATCGTCATGGGAGTTTGGCCTTTTCGATCGGATCTTTTCTGTGGGTGTACGCGCTAGCCTTTATTTTCATTGTTATTCTCTTAGCTAAAAACCTTACATCAACCATACGACACGGTAATACGATAAAAAAGAGGCAGGCCATGCTTATCCTTGCGGCATTCACTTCGAGCGCACTTTTTGGATTGTTTCTCAATGTACTGCTTCCACTTCTAGGTTTAACGTGGGAAACGACGCGACTCGGCCCCCTTGTTACTGTGGCTCTAGTAGCGATAATCGCTTATACGATTATTAAACATGGCCTCTTTGATATTAGATTTGCGGCTGTACGGACTGTAGTCTACGTATTTTCTTTACTGACATTATCGGTAATATACTATTTCCTTGCGTATATAGTTTCTGTAACTATTTTTCGAGGAGAGATCAGCTCAACGGTTAGTATTAGCCCAATTAATATATTCCTTGCTTTACTCTTAGCCTTCATATTTCAACCGATCAAAGCCTTTTTCGACAAAGCAACCGACAGTATTTTTTATCGCGATCGATACAATTCAGATGAATTCTTTGCCCGTCTTAGCGAAGTACTCACAACGACAACTGATCTCCGCAACCTCCTTGAGAGAGCCTCCAACGAGATTGGCACCACACTAAAAGCAGAGCAGACCTTCTTCTTTGTGCAGTACAATCACGTGCATCATGTAACCGCCGGAACTCGGCGACACACCCAGCTTCCACTGGCAGATGCTCATACGCTTAACGAATACGTCAAGAAAGAGGGTCACGACATTCTGGTGACTGAACTGCTACCAGAGGGTCATGCTATTCATCGAATGCTCATTAGCCACAAAGTGGCGATTTTGATGCCGATTATGCGCGGTAACTCTATCTTGGGTTATCTGGCGCTGGGCGATCCGCGGAGTAGCGGGTATACAAATCGTGATATTAAAGTACTCAAAACCATCTCTGATGAGCTCGTGATTGCCATCCAAAACGCGCTCTCAGTCCAGGAAGTCAAAGACATCAACGTGCACCTGCAACAACGAATTAACGCCGCCACCGCCGAGCTACGAAGCTCGAATACGCAGCTACGCCACCTGGATAAGACCAAAGACGAGTTCCTCAGCATGGCTTCGCACCAGCTGCGCACGCCGCTGACAAGTGTGAAAGGGTACCTCAGTATGGTGCTGGAAGGCGATGCAGGCAAGGTGAGCGAGAGCCAGAAGCAGCTGCTGGGTGAAGCGTTTGCTAGTAGTGAACGCATGGTACACCTGATCCATGATTTCTTAAACGTGTCGCGCCTACAAACCGGTAAATTCATGCTGGAGCTTCATCCGTTTGACCTTGTAAATCTGGTTGAGGAAGAGGTGAAGAGCCTGGTGCGAACGGCCGAAACTCGCAACATGAAGCTGGCATTTACCAAGAATATCGATAGCCTGATGCTGACGATTGATGAAAATAAGATCCGCCAAGTGGTGATGAACTTTATCGACAACGCGCTGTTCTACTCGCACGATGATTCAGTCATTACCATTGACCTCAAGCAGATTGATGATCAGGTAGAGGTGCGTGTGATCGACACCGGTATTGGTGTGCCAAAAGGTGAGCAGTCTCAGCTCTTTAGTAAGTTTTACCGGGCGTCAAATGCCCGCAAGCAGCGGCCTGACGGCACTGGTGTGGGTATTTTCCTGGCGAAAAAAGTGATTACCGAGCACGGTGGAACGGTGATTTTTGATTCAGAAGAGGGCAAGGGAAGCACCTTTGGCTTTAGCTTGCCGATTAAGAAGCTGGCCGTCGTAGACTCAGACGAATAGCCGCACGATTTCAATAATGATAATAATGACGGCGATAACCACACCGCCAGCGATAGATACTGGCTTGACGATGCGCTTTTTATCGACCCACCACTGCTGAACTTTGTTGCGTTTGACGGCCGAGACATGCGTAATAACAGGTTGAGTCTGGGTCGCACCGCTACCCTTGTACTGCTTGTTGCGTTTCTTCTTTTGCTTTGTCATATACCATCAGTGTAACAAAAAACCACCCACGAATAAACGCGGGTGGTTTTAAAGCTGAGGCTGACGCTTCAGAAAGTGGAGCGGTCAGACTCTTTAGCGACCGAGCAGGGCACGGCGACTAACGATGTAGTAGCTGATACCTGCGATCAATGAACCAAGTCCAAGGATTGAGACGATTGTCTCAGCTGGACCTGTGGTTGGTAGTTGGGTTGGTGTGGTAGGAGTTACCGGAGTAACTGGCGTTTCACAACGCTTGTCACCCATTGGGATGCCAGGTTTACATTCTTGTGGCTTACATTCGTTATTTACAATAACGTTTGCTGTATCTTCTTTTGTGCCGTAACCGGTTTCAACCGTAGCTTTGTTAACAAGAGTGTTCTTGCCACAAATAAGCTCCTTGGCTGCACCGATTTTTGCACTAAAGATTACCCAAGCGTTACCACCATTCTTGTATGAACCAACGTTTATGCCGGTTGCTGTGGTGACGCCATCATTGGTTTTAATGCCATTAGGGTAAAGGGCATTACCAAGTACACTTGAGCCTGCAACATATGTTGCGCCAGCAGGCAATGCGTCTTTAATAACGACGTTGTCTTGCTGAGCTTCGCCAGTATTCTTGTAGTTGATCAGGTAGTCAACGGTTTCACCAGGAGTCGCAGTATATTCTTTTGACCATTGGTTGGCACCGTGCTTACT